>Ga0315295_10000452_pt1 | contig 35602 bp, 26 predicted proteins | sample YL17G14_0_MG_FD_204453 | JGI IMG/M metagenome (GOLD analysis project Ga0315295, IMG submission 204453) | Sediment microbial communities from Yellowstone Lake, YNP, Wyoming, USA - YL17G14_0 | ecosystem: Environmental > Aquatic > Freshwater > Lake > Sediment | place: USA: Wyoming | collected...
GCTGCAGCCGTTCGAGGATCGATTCACGGCCGATCCGGCCCCGCGGATCCCCAGGCCCGTCGAGATCGTCAACGTCGGCGCCGTGCTTCCCGGAGTCGATCCCGCGCGGACCCGGGAGGCGATCGTCCTGGCGGCCCACTACGACAGTCGCGCCAGCGACGCGATGGACGTGACCTCCGACGCCCCCGGAGCGGTGGACGACGGCAGCGGCGTCGCGGTCCTCCTCGAGATGGCCCGGGTCATGGCCCGGGAGCGCCCCGCCGTCTCGGTCTACCTCGTCGCGGTGGCCGGCGAGGAGCAGGGGCTCACCGGCTCGGCCCATCTGGCCCGGCGCCTCAAGGCCGAGGGGATCTCGGTGCTGGCCATGATCGGGGTCGACACGGTGGGCAACGTCGAAGGGCTCGACGGGGTGAAGGACAACGTGTCGGCGCGCCTCTTCAGCGAGGGGGTGAGCCGGCTCGAGACCGACGCACAGCGCAAGCTCCGGGAGGCCATCGGCGGCGAGAACGACGGCGCCAGCCGCGAGTGGAGCCGCTACGTGAAGCGGGTCGCGGAGCGCTACGTGGAGAACCTCGACCTGTGGGTGATGCTCCGCCAGGACCGGATCGCCCGGGGTGGCGACCACATGAGCTTCAGCCGGGAGGGATTCCCCGCCATCCGGATGACCGAGGCGCACGAGAACTACGACCGCCAGCACCAGGTCCCGCGCGTCGAGGGCGGGCGGAGCTACGGCGACGTCCTGGCCCATTTCGACGCCGCGTACGCGGCCAAGCTGACGCAGGCCCTGGTCGCGGCGGTGGCCTCCCTGGCGAGTGCGCCGGCGCCCGTCCGCGATCTGGCCCTCGGCGGGGCGGTCAGCCCCGAAGCCAGGCTGCGGATCCAGCTCCCGGAGGACGCCCGGATCACCGGGCTCGTCCTCTACCGGCGGCGCGCGGACGGCGTGGCGTGGCAGAGAGCGGACGCCTATACGAAGGGCAACGAGATCGTGGTGAAGGGCCTGGTGCCCGACAGCTTCGTCTTCGCCGTGGCGACGGTCGACGCCGAGGGCAACGAGAGCATCCCGAGCCATCCAACGCGGCTGCAGTGAGGTTCCATGGCCTTCCGTGAACTGGCGGTCGTCGTCGTCGCGCTGTGCGCCTGCGCGACGACACGCCCACCGACGGCCATGCCCTCCCCGGCGCCCCCGCCCCCCTCGGCGGCGCTCGACGCCCTGCTCTCCGAGCACTGGGACTCCGTCCTCTCCCATTCACCGGAGTACGCATCGATCCTGGGGGACAAGCGCTGGAACGACAGGTCGAGCGACCTCTCGGCCGCGGCGGAGGCCGCCGATCTCGCCAGGACGAAGGAGTTCCTGGCGCGGTTCGAGGCCGTGGATCCGGCTGGCCTGGGCGAGCAGGAGGCCCTGACCCGGAAGCTCCTGATCCGGAGCTTCCGGGAGACGCTGGAGAACGCCCGGTTCGAGTCCTGGAAGATGCCGGTGAACCAGATGAACGGGATCCACCTCCGGGCGGCCCAGTTCCCTGCGCTCCTGCAGTTCCAGACGGTGAAGGACTACGACGACTACCTCACCCGGGTCCGCCACCTGCCGCGCCAGCTCGACGACACCATCGCCAACATGCGACTCGGCATGGCCGAGGGGCTCATGCCGCCGAGGTTCCTCCTGGAGAAGGTGGCGGATCAGGCCGCCGGCCTCGCCGCGATGAGGCCGGTGGAGAGCCCCTTCGCGCGGCCGCTCGCCGGCATGCCGGAGGCGATCCCGCAGGCGGAGCAGCACCGGATCCGCTCGGCCCTCCTCGGAGCCATCCAGGACGAGGTGCTCCCCGCCTACGACCGCTTCGCTCTCTTCGTGCGAGCCGAGTACGCGCCGAGGGGGCGCGCCGAGATGGGCATCTGGTCGCTCCCGGACGGCGCCGCGCGCTACGCGGCGCTCGTGAAGGAGTCCACCACCACGAGCCTGACGGCCGACCAGATTCACCAGATCGGGTTGCGGGAGGTGGCCCGCATCGAGGCGGAGATGGCGGCCGCCGCGAAGCGGGCCGGCTTCGCGAGCCTGGAGGACTTCCGCGCCTCCATTCCCGGCAATCCCAGTCTTCACCCGACCTCTCGCCAGCAGATCCTGGACATCTACCGCGGTCACCTCGAGGCCATGCGCCAGCAGCTCCCGAAGCTCTTCGGCCGGCTTCCCAAGGCCGACTTCGTGGTGGTCCCCGTCGAGGAGTTCCGGGAGAAGGAGGCGGCCGCCGCGCAATACGTGGCCCCCTCGGCGGACGGCTCACGTCCGGGGCGCATCGAGGTCAACACGGGTGGCTTCGCCCAGCGCACGACGCTGGCGATGGAGTCGACCGCCTACCACGAGGCCGTGCCCGGTCACCACCTGCAGACGGCCATCGTGCAGGAGTTGCACGGACTGCCAGCGGTCCGTCGTTACTGGCTCGGCTACAACGCCTTCTCCGAGGGGTGGGCGCTCTACGCCGAGCGGCTGGGCGAGGACGTCGGGCGCTACCAGGACCCCTACAGCTATTACGGCCACCTCCAGGACGAGCTGCTCCGGGCCATCCGGCTCGTGGTCGACACCGGTCTTCACGAGAAGCGCTGGTCCCGTGAGCAGGTCGTGAAGTATTTCCGCGACCACTCCTCCATCGACGACGTGGAGGTCCAGGCGGAGACGGACCGGTACGTCGTCTGGCCCGGGCAGGCGCTCGCCTACAAGGTGGGGGAGATGCAGATCCTCGACCTGCGCGGGCGCGCCACCCGCGAGCTCGGGGCGACCTATGACCCTCGCCGGTTCCACGACGTCATCCTCGGTGGGGGGGAGCTTCCGCTCGACGTGCTCGAGGCGCGGATCGACGCCTGGATCGCCACCGAGAAGGCCGGGAAGGCGGCTCGGTGCTATCATGTGGTGGGAGAAGGAGGCGCGTCATGAATCATCTCCGGAGATCGGTACCCAGGACGCTGCTCGCTGCCGTCGCTGCGGCGACCGTGGGTTGTGCCCACACGTCGACGGCCGGGCCGCCCGGGTCGCCCAGCCAGGAGACGATGGTCGTCACCGGGTCGCGCAGTCCGCAACCCGTCGATCCACGCACCGGTTACCCGACCACCGCGGACATCCTGAGGATCCATACGTACCGGGACCTGGCAAGCACCGGCCGCCCCGAGACCGGCCCGGCCCTGCAGCAGCTCGATACCGCATTCGGGCGGTGAGCCCAGGGCTCGCCGCGGCTCCATGCACGTTCCTGGACGTCTTCGACGTGGCGCCTCGGCGCATGCCCTGACGCTTCTCTTCGTGGCATGCAACGGGGGAGCCTCGGGCGGCCCTCCTCCGCCTCCGCCCCCGGGCGACCCGACGCTGCCCGATCCGCAGTACCGGGCCTCGTACCTCTCCCCGTTTGCCGCCGGCTGCGACGGCGGGCAGAGCGGCGTCGTCTACACGAACGCCGAGGTGGAGCCGCTGGTCGCCGTCGATCCGACCGACCCCAACCACCTGATCGGCGCCTGGCAGCAGGACCGCTGGTCGAACGGTGGCGCGCGCGGGAACTTGACCGGGGTGTCGGTCGACGGGGGGCGTACCTGGAGGCAGCGCATGGCCCCCTTCTCGCGCTGCACCGGCGGCGTCTACACGCGCGTCTCCGACCCGTGGGTCACCATCGCGCCGGGCGGCATCGCCTACCAGATCGCGATCGCCTTCGACGGCCAGTCGTTCGCGGCCGGATCCTCGAGCGCGGTGCTGGTCAGTCGCTCGACCGACCGGGGCGACACCTGGAGCCCAGCGGTGACGCTGATCCGCGACGGCGCCGGCTTCTTCAACGACAAGGAGTCGATCACCGCCGATCCCACCGACGCACGCTTCGTCTATGCCGCCTGGGACCGGCTCGCCTCGACGGGCGGAGGCCCCACCTGGCTCTCCCGGACCACCGACGGCGGCGCGACCTGGGAGCCGGCGCGGGCCATCTACGACCCCGGCGTGACCGGCCAGACCATCAACAACCAGATCGTGGTGCTGCCGGACGGCACGCTCGTCGACTTCTTCACCCAGCTCGACGGCGCCCCCAGCCGCCAGACGCTCGCGGTGATCCGCTCCCAGGACAAGGGGCTCACCTGGGCGGGGCCGGTCGTCGTGTCCCCGGTTCAGGCGCTCGGCACCCAGGACCCCGAGACCGGAAACCCGGTACGCGACGCAGCCATCCTCGGCTCCATCGCCTCGGGGCCGGACGGGTCCCTCGTGGCGGTGTGGCAGGACTCGCGCTTCTCCGGCGGCCAGCGGGACGGCATCGCCCTCTCGCGCTCCACCGACGGCGGCCTCAGCTGGTCCATCCCCGCCCGGGTCAACCGCGACCCTGACGTTCCGGCATTCGTTCCAAGCGTGGCCGTGCGTGCCGACGGAACGATCGGCGTCTCCTACTATGACTTTCGCAGCAACACCGGCGACCGCGCGACGCTGCCGACCGACTACTGGCTGGCCCGCTCCACCGACGGGGGCGCGACGTGGCAGGAGAGCCGCGTGGCCGGTCCGTTCGACCTGGCGATCGCGCCCTTCGCCGGAGGGCTCTTCCTCGGCGACTACCAGTCGCTCGTCGCGATCGGCGGCGCCTTCGTTCCGTTCTACGTGGCGGTGAACAGCGGCGACCTGGGGAACCGCACCGACGTCTTCGCATCGCTGGTGACCTCGGCGGGCGCAGCGGCCGGCGCCACCGTCGCCGAGCTGCTGGACGGGGACGCGCCGATGCCCGCCTCCGCGGCGGAGCCGCTGCCGATGACGCCCGAGCTGCGGCTGAAGCTGCACGAGAGCGCCAGGCAGGTGATGGAGCGACGGCTGACGAGGTGACCTCCTCGCCGGCGACGACCAGCTGGCCGTTCACTTGCTCGTCAGCTGCTCGATGAGCGCCTGGGCGCCGGGGTAGCTGGGGTGGAGCGAGACGGTGCGCTGCAGCGCCTCCATGGCGCCGCTCCGGTCGCCGCTGCGCAGGCGGGCGACGGCCAGGTTGTACTGGATGTGCGCTCCCCTGGGATCGAGCGCGGCCGCCGCGTTCAGCTCCTCGAGCGCCGCCGGCAGGTCGCCCGACTGCAGCAGGAGCGCCCCCAGGTTGGCGCGGGGCGCCGCCAGGAGCGGATCGAGGGACGCGGCCTTGCGGTAGTGGGCCACCGCCTCGCTGCGCCGCCCCTGCCGCATCACCGCGATGCCGAGGTTGTTCCAGCCGCGGGCGAAGGTGGGCTTCGCCACCACCGCCAGCCGGAAGAGCCGCTCGGCCTCCCCCCAGTCCGGAGCCTCTCCCTGCTCGCGGGACCGCTCCGCCTGCTCGAAGCCGCGGTTGTTGTAGAAGTGGGCCACCGCCTCCATGTCGTCGAGCACGTCGTACCGGCGGAACCGGCCGAGCTTGGCGAAGTCGAGCCCGATCTTCTCCGAGCTGGTGGTCACCTGTGCGGTGATGTGGCCGAAGTTGATGGTGCTTCCGTCGTCGCCATAGCGGATCTCGCGGATGGCGACGGAAGCGTCGATGTAGCGCGCCTCGAGGCCGATCGAGCGCGCCAGCCCGATGAAGACGGAGGCCAGCGCCACGCAGTTGCCCCTGCCCGACCTGAGCGCCTCGGCCCCGCTGGTGGTGGACCTGGCGTCGTACTGGAGCCCGTAGACGTCGGGGTCGAACATGGCTCGCACCAGGATCTCGACGCGCTGATCGTCGACCCGGGTGTGGGCCACCAGGCGCTGAGCGGTCGCCAGCGCCTCGGGGGGCAGCTCGAAGGGGACCACCACCTCCGCCGCGGGGATGGCCGGGCCGCGGGAGAGGAGCTCCCTTCGCAGGTCGTCCGGCGTGTAGACCTGCCGCACGGCACCCGCGCATCCCAGGCTGCCGAGCACCAGAGCCGCCACCGGGGCGGCCACCATCCATCGGGGCATGTCCGTCTCGCTTCTCCATGAAGCATAGCCAACGGCGCGGTCGGATGCACCCCGGCAGGCGGGCTTCTCCCGACCGGCTAGAGGACCGAGAGCGCCGCGCCGAGCGCGCCGACGAGCTGCGGCTCGGGAACCACCTGCACCGGACGGCCCAGCGCCTCGCCGAGCGCCGCCACCATGGCCGGGTTGAGCGCGACGCCCCCGCTCATGAAGACCTCCCCGGCGGAGCCCCGGGCCAGCGCCGCCACGCGCGAGGCGAGCGCCTGGTGAAGTCCCTTCAGGATCCCCTCGAGCGGCTCACCGCCGGCGACGAGCGAGATGACCTCGCTCTCGGCGAAGACGGTGCACGTGGAGGAGACCGGGACCGGCCGCCCGGCGCGCGCCACCTGGCCGGCGACCTCCTCGAAGGGGACGCGGAGCCGCCCCAGGATCACCTCCAGGAACCGGCCCGTCCCGGCCGCGCACTTGTCGTTCATGGCGAAGTCGACGACCTCACCGGCGGGGCCGATGCGGATCACCTTGGTGTCCTGGCCGCCCATGTCGACGAGCACGCCGGCCCGGCCCAGTGCGGCGAAGGCGCCGCGGGCGTGGCAGGTGATCTCGGTGAGGGCGCGGGCGGCCGGCACGCGCTTCCGCCCGTAGCCGGTCGCGCCTACCGGAGCGCCCTCGGCGCCGGCCTCCTCGCGGAGCTCCCGGAGCACCCGCTCCACCTGCGGCTCGATGCGCGGGTCGGTGGGCTCGACGCGCCGGGCGACGACCCGGCCCTCCCCGTCCACCGCCACCGCCTTGCAGGTCGTCGAGCCCACGTCGACGCCGAGCGCCATCGCGGTCACTCGAAGCTCTCCATGAAGGCCGTGAGCCGGTTCTCGGCCTGCTCCCGGGACCAGGCGCGAGGGTCGGAGTGGTCGGCCTCGAGAAGCAGCACGCGGATCCCGGTCCCCGCCGCCAGCATTTGCTTGAGGTCCACCTGGCCGATCGAGTAGGGCTTGCAGGACCGATCGCTGTGGAGGACCGCGCCGTCGACGCCGTACTCCCGGGACAGCCGGCGCAGGATGCCGAGCCGGTTCGGCAGGTCCTGGTTCAGGATGATGTGCGTGTAGGAGACGGCCGCCGAGCCGATGAGGTCGGCGGGGTCGATGCGGCTCCCTGCCTCGGCCCAGGCGTTCGTGTAGCTCGTGCACACGAAGTTGAAGCCTCGCGTGGCGAGCAGGGTCGCCACCTCGCGGACCGCGAACCAGATGGGCAGGTTGTCCCAGAGGAGCCGGTGGCGCTCCTCGCGGAGCCCCCCGATGCCGCGCCGGGCCCGATCGCGCAGCTCGTCCCGGAGCATCCGGTAGTAGGCGTTGCAGGTGTCCGTGCCGCGGAGCGCCACGATCGGCGCCATGTGGAAGAAGCCGTCGATGCCTGTCCAGGGGGCGGGTCGGCTCTTCCCGGTCGCCAGGCACTCCGCCCAGAGGTCGGTCCCCTCCTTCGCCTTCCTCGCCACCGCGGCGAGCGCCTCCGGTTCGGCGCGGCGTCCGGAGATGCGCTCCGCGACCCGGACGAGCTCCTCGAGCTGCTCCCGGACGTAGGCGAGGTGGTGGGGCTTCGCCTCGCCGTACACGTAGGGCGTGTCGACGAGCACCAGCGGCACCTGGAAGTGGTCCGCCAGGGCGCGGTACCAGTAGAGGACCGTCTGGCAGATGTTCGTGCAGCAGGCGAGCAGGTCGGGGCGTGGAAGCCGGCCCACCGGGGTTCGCCCGGTGACGACGCTGCCCAGGTCGGTGCGGGCGTAGCTGCAGAGGTCGCGCGAGTAGCCCAGGGCCTCGACGGCGTCGGAGAGCCCCGGGACGAGCCGCTGCACCCCGCACATCGCGGCGTGGTTCTCCGGGTACACGGCGTGGAACCCGAGAGGCCGCAGCACCTCCACCGGGAAGCCGCTGGTCACCCAGGCCACCGGGACCGCGCCGTCGGCGTAGCGCGCCTGGAAGTAGTGCGCCGTCATGATCTCCTTCAGCTTCCGCAGCGACTCGAGCGGCGGGCCGAAGGGGGTCTCGCGCGGCGTGCGTCCACGCGCGCGCAGGCTACGCTTCCAGCCGTCGAGCGAGGCCAGGAATGGCCCGCCCACGCGCCCCGCGAGCTCGTACTGCGCCCGGCGCAGGATCACGCGGCCCTCCCTGCGGAGAGCATCTCCACGAAGGCCTCGACCCGGGTGACGACCTGCCCGGAAAGCCCGGCCTCGAGCTCTCCTTCGAGGTACAGGACCGGAACCCCGCGTTCCTCGAAGGTGCGGCGCAGCACCGGCACGTCGAACAGCTCCGGCTCGCAGAACTTCAGGACGTGCAGGATGACGCCCCGGGCGCCGGATCGGTCGAGGAGCGCGCCGAGGTGGCGGATCCGCTCGCCGTGATCGGCGGATCGGGTCGAGCAGGGAGGCGCTGCCCAGTAGCGGGCCAGGAGCGCCTGCCAGGGATCACCGGCAGGGTTGGCGGCACGCACGACCCGGCGTCCCACGGCGGCGTAGTCGTCGGCGGCGACGTACGCGCCGGCGCCCTCGAGCACCTCGAACAGCGCCGGCGGCTCGGGCACGTAGCCGGAGACGAGCACCGGGACGCCCGGGCGGACCGGCCCCGCTGGCCAGCGACCCCGCGCCTCCCGGAGCTCGATGAGGTGGTCCTCGGGCCAGAGCCACTCGCCGCGGCGGAGGAGCGCGTAGAGCTCCGCGTCGGCGACGGCGAGCCGGGGACGAGCGTCCAGCAGCGCGGCGCGGCACCCGTCGATCTCCTCGTGGAGCCGGAGCGCGGCGGCGAGCCGGTCCGGCTCGAGGCGGCGTCCGGCGAAGGGCTCCAGCTCGCGAACCAGCGATCGGAGCTCGGCCTCCAGGTACACCCGCGAGCTTTCCCGCGACGGCCCCTTGGGATGGAGAGATGGGAAGGACGGCGATGGACTTCCGTCCGTGCCGGTCCCGCTACTCCCCGATGTACTCCTTGCGGGTCATGCTCGCGGCGAGTGTACCTTGCCCCGGAAGCTTATCTCATCACTCGCGCCCCGAGCTCCCAGGAGTCGATGGTGGTCGGTATGATCCAGGGTTCCTGGGCCGCTGGTGCAGTCATGTTACGGTCCGCTACCGTGAGGAACTTGGACAGGAGCCTTCTCGGGACGCTTGGCGTCGCCGCCGCCGCGATCGGCGCGACGGGGCTCGCCCTCACCTCCGGAGCACCCCGCTACGTCGAGGCGGTGGCCGCGCTCCCGGATCTCCTGCAGGGCCTGTCCAGGACCACCATCGAGGATCGCCGTCGCGCCGCCTACGGGTACTGCGATCGAACGGGGTACGGGTACGTGATGGACGTTCTCCGCGCATTCCCCGACCCCGGCGCCCGGCCGCTCGTCAAGTACCGGGACTGGGACGAGCGGGTGGAGTTGCTCCTCCCCGATCGCCGGGAGCGGGTGGACCCCCGCGTCGTCGTCGGCATCGGCTTGCAACAGGAGGACTTCCTCCCCGGGATCGTCGGCGTCGCGGCGCTCCGGAGCCGTGAGCACCACGACGGAGGGTCGTTCGAGCGCTGGACCTTTGCCACCGGTCGCGACATCGAGCGGTTGATCGGGTTCGCGATCCAGCTCGCGCCCCCACCCACCGCAGTTCCCGCCGAACTGCACCTCGCGCTCGTCGAGTCCCTGAAGAGCCCGGCCCGGCTCGCGGAGTGGACCGTTGCCATCCCGGCGGGCCAGCAGGGCGAGGCGTTCTTCCCGCTCCCCAGACCCATCCGGAACTTCTCCATCAACCGCGGGGCGACCGACTTCGTCCTCGAGCTGTCCTGGTCCTCTGGCGGTCCCGTACCTGCGGCCATTGGCGCGGTCGGTTCGCGCGTCGACGGAGAGGGGTTCGCCATCGTGAGCCCGCCGGGGTCCTGCCTCACCGCCCTGCGCTCGGACCTCCTCGACGAGATCCGCCGTGACCCGGCCGGCCCCTGGGCCCGCTTCGTCGCCGCCCTGCCCCATGCCCGGCCTCGCTGACATCCTGCTCGCCGTCGGCTACCTCGTCGGCCTGCCGATCCTGGCCGGGAGCGCCATCGCCGCCGTGGTCGGCTGGCCAGCCCGCGCTTACGTCGGAGCCCTCGCCGTCGGGATGGTGGTCGTGGTCGGCCACGGCCTTCGCGTGCCACAGTCGTTGGCCCTTGCCGGCGGCGCTGCCGTCGCCATGGGGCTCGCGGCCCTCGCGCGCAAGCGGCGCAGCGCGGAGCGCGCCGCGCCGCTCTCGGCGCAGGAGAAGGCTGTCGTCGCCGCGCTCGCGGCCGTCCTCTTCCCTGCCGCGGCAAGCGCCGCCCTTCGCGCGCTCCATGACCCGGTGCTCGCGTGGGACGGCCTCAAGATCTGGTACGCGAAGGCACGCGCCGCTTACTTCTGGGACCCGATCGCGCTCGACCCTCGCCCGGCGTACCCGGAGCTCGGCCCGGTCCTCTGGATGCTGCCGATGCGCTGGCTCGGGCCCGGCTTCGAGAACGTCGGGCGTGCGTTCCTGCCCGTCGCCTACTTCGCCTGGGTCGCTGGCCTCCCCGCAGTGCTTGGCCGACCGTACGGGTGGACGGCGCTCGCCGCTGCACTCGTCTCGGCGATGATGGCCTTCGACGTCGCGGCCCTCACGAACGGCTACCAGGACGCGTTCGTCCTCGTGACTGCCGGATTCGCCACCGCGACCTGGCTCGGCCTGCTGTTGCGGATCGACGCGGCGCGAGCGTCGGGGGATCCCGGCGAGAGGAACGCGGCATCCCCGGACCTTGTCGCCTCCGGAGACCGGGCCGCGATGCCGGGGCCACCGTCGGCGCTCGTCGCTGCCGGCGTCCTCACCGGCGCGCTCCCCATGATGAAGCAGGAGGGGATGGTGTGGAGCCTTCTGCTGGGCGGCGCCTTCCTGGGATCACTCTTCTGGGCTCCCATCCGCTCCTGGCGGCGACTCGCCCGGGCCGTCCTGCCCTTCGTCGCGGCCTGGGTCATCGCCTCCGCCGCCTGGCCACTCCTCCTCGCCTGGAACGGCATCGAGGCGTCGATCCAGGGAAACGCCTTCACCTTTGGTTCCATCTCCCGAGCGTTCCGCCAGCTCGATCGCTGGCCGGCGATCCGCGTGTACGCCCAGCAGTACCTGGATGGCCACCTGGCGGCCATCGCGGCCTGCGCGCTCGCGTCCGGGGCGGCGCTGGTCTTCGCGCCGAGGCTCCGGCGGGCGCTGGCGCTTCTCTGGACCGTGCTCTTGCTCGGACTCGCCTTCGTGGTCCTGGTGTTCCTCGCGACGCGGGAGGACCTGGCGTGGCACCTCCAGACGGCCTTCGCGCGCCTCGCGTCCCAGGCCGACTTCGTCTACGTGCTGCTGGCGTTCGTCGCGCTGGGCGGGATCGGACAGAAGATCACGGCGCATCGGGAGAAGGCGCGCGCGGAGCCCGCGCCATCGAGGGGCTAGCACGTCCGAGCAAGGCCTGCACCACCAGGAGGGGATGCTCGCCGCCGGGGGGCCTCATCGCATCCCGAAGAGCGCCCCGTGCTCCTGGAAGCCGCCGCATTCAAGTGCGGGCAGGAGCCGGTCCCGGCCTGGCAACTCCAGCGTGCAGACGTCCTCGACCGCGTAGGGCTCGTAGGCACCGCACCGGGACGACATCACGACCGGCGCGCCGGGCCCGACCGGGCCGGGGAAGGTCCCGAAGAGCGGCCCGCGGGTGTCGGCCATGGCGGCCGGAATGGGGATGCAGGGCGCCAGTTCCACGCGCCCGACGACGCCGGCCGCCTCCAGGTGCTTCAGTGCACCGATGGGGCGCTCGACGTCCTGCGGCGTCCAGAGGATGCGGACCTCTCCGCGCTGGACGAGGGCGCTCGCGAGCATGTCCCGGAGCCGCCCGTCGGACCGGGCACCGGCCGACTCGACCTGCGTGGCGTGGTAGGCCCGCACACCGGCCGCGCCGGCTGGCCCGAGGATCAGGACGGCGACGGCGACCGCGCCGACAGGCGCCCAGCGCCCCCGGGGAAGGCTCGTCGCCCCGCGCGCCGCGGCGAGGTAGAGCCATGTCACGAGCTGGAGCTGGTACCTCCTCACGACGAGCCCGAGGAGCAGCGTCTCGGCTGCGACCGCACCGAGGGCACCGAGAAGCACGACGTCCTCGAGCGGCCAGTGGCGGGGACGGAGCTGGACAAGCCGCACGATCACGGTCGCGAGCCCGAGGACGCCAAGCGCGGTCGCGAGCGGGCTTCGGCCCAGGACGAGTGCTGCAGCGTCGATGGGCCCGAGCGAGATCTCCATGAGGACGTGCTTCGCGTAGGACCCTCTCCATGCCGCAAGCAGGCCGCTGCCGAGGAGGGCGGGCGTGAACTGCACCGCCGCAGCCAGCGCCAGCGAGATGGCGCTTCGCCGCTCCCCGCGGAGAAGCGACCAGGCGGCGAAGGCGGCCATGGCGCCCCCCGTCCAGGCCGCGTAGCTCTCCTTGACCAGGCATGCCGCCAGCCCCAGAGCCCCCGCGGCCGCGAGGCCGGCGGGGCGCTTCACGCGTAGAAGGAGGAGCGTGCAGGCGAGGGCCAGAGGCTGCGCGAATGCCTCGGCCGGTCCCCCGGGGCTCCAGACGTCGAGCGCCGGCAACGACCAGGCCACGAGCAGCGCCAGCCCGGCCGCCGCGACCGGACCCGCGCCCAGCCGGCGAGCGAGGAGTACCTGCAGGGCGACCGCCGCCGCGAGGCACGCCACGCGCCCGACATGAAGCAGCGTGCCGGACGCGCCCGTGAGCGCGCCCAGGGCTCCTTCCAGGACCCAGTAGAGCGGGCGGAAGCGCCCCAGGGCGAGGTCCCCTCTCCAGGCACCCTCGAGCGCACCCGCGAATCCCCGTCCAAAGGGGAGCAGGTTGTAGTCGTCGATGTTTGCCAGAGGCCACGGGAGGTGGACGAGATAGACCGCTGCAGCCAGCCCCGCGGCGGCCGCCGCGGCGAGCCACCATCGCCACCGGGAAACGGCACGCGTCTCCGGAACCGCCGGCTCCCGGCTCGCACCGTCGGTCAAGCCACGATCCCGGCGATGAGCTGGTTGATCCCTGCGCCGGGGAAGGCACGCAGCGCGACCCGGTCGAGGGCCGGCAGCCAGCGGCTCGCGAGCGGAAGCTGGAACGGCACCGCATGGAACCCCATGTGCGCGAGAACCTGGACCCCTTCGACCTCGAGCCAGGCACGAAGCGCCCCGAACGCCGGCCAGTTCTCGTAGCCCTCGTACGGGCGGAGCCCCAGCCGGTTCGCGACCCGGACCGACCAGTGCCAGGCGGCGTTGGGGCACGTCAGCACCACGACCGCCCCAGGGCGCGCCACGCGGACGATCTCGCGGACGGCGTCGCGCGGGCTCGGCGTGTGCTCGATGCATTCGGTCGAGACGACGAGATCGAAGCTCGCGTTCGGGAACGGGAGGGCAAGCGCGTCGCCGCAGACCGGCCGGCCGAGACGCCCGGCCCTTGCTCCTGCCCCGAGGAGCGACCGCGCGATGTCGAGGGACACGGGCTCGATCCCGCGCTCCTGTCGCAGACGGTCGGTCAGGTAGCCGAGCCCGCAGCCCACCTCGAGTGCCCTCGTGTTCGTGCCGTCCGGCACCTGGGCGAGGACCAGTTCGAGCCGCCGCTCGAGGTCGAAGCGGTTCATCGCCGCGTCGAAGTCGTCCCCGAGGCGGTCGTACGCGGTCCTTCGGGCATCCGCCCCGGGCGCGACGCCCGCCGGACCCGTCATCGCGCGGCCTCCTCGCGCGGTTCCGGCCCCGCCTGGAGTCGGCGCTCGTGGAGCGAAGACTCCGCCACCACGTAGAGCGGTCGTGCCCGCACCTCGTCGAGGACCTGCCCCAGGTACTCTCCGAAGACACCCATGGTGAGCAACTGAACGGCGGACAGGAAGGAGACGAGCACCGCCAGCGAGGCCCATCCGGGGATGGCGACGCGGAACACGATCACCTGGGCGATGGCGTAGACGCCGTAGAGGAGGCTGAGGAGCGACACGATCGCGCCCACCCAGGTCGCGATACGAAGTGGAGCGCGAGAGAAGCTCAGCACCGCCGACAGCGCGAAGCCCCACATCTTGTGCGGCGTGTACTTCGACGTTCCGGCGGCGCGCAGGGCCTGGTCGTAGACGATCGTCACCTGCCGGAACCCGATCCACGCGTACATGCCTCGCAGGAATCGCGTGCGTTCCCGCAGGCGCCGGATGGCCTGAACCACCCGTCCGTCGAGGAGACGGAAGTCCGGCGCCCCGGCGGTGATGGGCACCTCCGATACGCGGTTCAGCAGGCGGTAGAAGCTCCTGGCGGTGACTCCCTTCCAGTAGCCGACCTCCGCCTCCTCGCTGCGGACGCCCGAGACCACCTCCGCCCCTTCCTGCCAGGCGGCGATGAAGACAGGCAACGCGGCCGGGGGATGCTGGAGGTCGGCGTCCATCGTGATGACCGCGTCGGCGTCGGCCACGTCGAGCCCGGCGGTGAGCGCCGCCTGGTGGCCAAAGTTCCTGGAGAGCCTGAGGTACCTCACCCGCCCGTCGTGCGCCGCTAGCCTCCGGCAGACCTCGGGCGTCCGGTCCGTGCTGCCGTCGTCCACGAAGATGATCCGGAAGTGGTGCGGCAGCCGGTCGAGCGTGGCCGCCAGCTCCTCGTGGAAGCGCTCCAGTACCTGCTCCTCGTTGTAGGCCGGTACGACGATGTCGATCCGCTTCGCCACGGCTGGAGATTCTACCCGACCGCCAGGCCCGGCGTCCGGTACCTGAGCTGGACACCGGGCCGGCAGGCCGCTGGGCGATGCGGTGGGGCTCGCGGCGGCCCCACCCTGCATGACCCGGGGCCGGCCTGCCCCCATCCTCCGCCCCGACGCTCGGCGGTGGTATGTTCCGCCGGCCATGCAGCCCGCCGAGGTCGCCCCCACCGCTCCCGGCGCACGCCCCCCGTCGAGGGCGACCGGGTTTCTTCGGGCGCTCGCCCCGTTTGGCTGGGTGGCGCTCTACGCAGGCGTGTCTGCCGCGCTTCACTTCGCGGTCGTGTCCGTTCCGTGGGACACCGACACCGCCTACCACGTGGCCGTCGGACGCCTCATCCGCGAGCACGGGATCCTGAGGTCCTTCCCCTGGACGCCGTTCAGCTGGCTCGCCGATCACTACGCGGACAAGGAGCTCCTCTTCCACCTGCTCTTCGTGCCGCTCGCCGGGATGCCGTGGATCACCGCGGCCAAGGTGGTCGGCATGGTGAGTGGTACGGCGCTCCTCACGACGCTCTACCTCGTTCTGCGGGCCGAGGGGGTGCGCCTCGCCGGCCTCTGGGCGCTCGTCCCCCTGCTCGCCTCCGACGTCTTCGTCTTCCGCTTCGCCCTCGTCCGCCCGCACGTCCTCTCGATCGCGCTCGCGGTGGTCGTGCTCTGGGCGGCTGTCCGCGGGCGGTTCGCCGTGCTCGCCGCGGCTTGCGCCCTCTACCCCTGGATCTACGTGGCCTGGGTGCTGCCGATCGTGCTCGTCGCCATCGCCGAGGTCGCGCGCCTGGCATCGGGGGAGCGGCCCCGGCTCGCCACCGCCGCGTGGGCGATGGGAGGGATCGCCGCGGGCCTGGCGCTCCACCCCAACGCAGCGAACCTGGTTCGCTTCACCTGGATCGTCCTCGTGGACGTGCTTCTCCGGGGCGCCTGGGGCGGCTCGGCGCTGCTCGAGATGGGCCGCGAGTTCGAGCCCTTCTCCCCCGGGCAGTGGGCGCAGTGGCTCCTCGGAGCTTCGGCGATGGCGCTGGCGGCACTCGCGCTCGCCTGGCGCGACCGGCGCGCGGGCCCGGTCCCGCTCGCCTTCGCGCTGACCGCGGCGGCCTTCGGCGTGCTCACCCTCCGGACCGCGCGCTTCGCCGAGTACTTCGTGCCGCTCTCCGCCGCGGCCCTGGCGCTCGCCGTGCAACGCCTTCGCTGGCGCCTCGCGCCGGTCGTGGCCCCGGTCGCCGTCGCGGTGGCCCTGGCGCTCTACTCGGGGCCGGCCCTCGCCGAGACGCTGCGAGGGCTCGCGAGCCGGCCCGACCGCCTGCCGGACGCGATCGGCGCGGCGCTTCGCCGCGAGATTCCGGAGGGAGCGCAGGTCTTCACCTGCGACTGGGACCGCACCGGCGACCTCCTTCTCGCGCTGCCGGGCCGGCGGTTCGTGGTCGCGCTCGATCCCACGCTGTTCCTCGTCCGGGATCCCGAGCTGTACCGCCTCTGGTTCGAGATCCCTCGCCGGCCCCCGTCGGGAGTCTCGACCGTGATCCGCGAGCGCTTCGGGGCACAGTTCGTCGTCTGCTTCTGGAATGGGCGCTTTCGAAGGTTTTTCGACCAGATCGCCTTCGAGCCGGACGTTCGCACTGCGCTCCTCACCGAGGACTGGAACGTCTACGAGCTCCGGCCTCCCGCCGCTTCGACGGAGCCGGCCCGGCCGTGACGATCTGGGGGCGAGCCGCCATCGACGAAGAGCAGCGTGCCGCGCGCTCGATTCTCCGCCTGGGCCGCTCGCACCGATTCCACGCCGGCGGAACCTGACCAACGGGAGCCAATCGTGATCGCGGGCAAAAAGGTGTGCGTGGTGATGCCAGCGTTCAATGCGGAGCGCACGCTCCGGCAGACGACGGCAGAGATCGACCGCTCGGTGGTGGACGACGTGGTGCTCGTGGACGACGCGAGCAGCGACGAGACGGTGGCCGTCGCGCGGGAGCTGGGCCTCCACCAGGTGGTGCACCCACAGAACCGGGGCTACGGGGGAAACCAGAAGACCTGCTACATCGAGGCGCTCGCGCGGGGGGCCGACATCGTGGTGATGCTCCACCCCGACTACCAGTACTCGCCGCGCCTGATCCCGGCCATCGCCGGGATGGTGGCGAGTGGCCACTTCGACTGCGCGCTCGGCTCGCGCATCCTCGGCGTCGGAGCACTGCGCGGCGGCATGCCCCTCTGGAAGTACGTGGCGAACCGGTTCCTGACGTTCTTCGAGAACCTGCTCCTCGGCTACAAGCTCGCCGAGTACCACACCGGCTACCGCGCCTTCTCTCGAAGGCTCCTCGAGACGCTTCCGCTCGAGGAGAACTCCGACGACTTCGTGTTCGACAACCAGATGCTGGCGCAGGCGCTCTGGTTCGGCTTCGACATCGGCGAGCTCTCGTGCCCGGCCCGTTACTTCCCGGAAGCGTCGTCGATCAACTTCCGCCGCAGCGTGCGATACGGCCTGGGCGTGGTCGGCACGGCCGTCCAGTTCCGCCTGGCGAAGCTGGGCCTGGTCCGCCCGGCGCGGTTCTCCGAGCAGGGGCGGCGGCTCACTCGACCGCCTTGACGTGGCACCGCCGGCAGTCGCCGAGCGAGAACGCCACCTTCCCATGGCAGGCGCCGCACGACTCGCCCGCGCTGATCTGCTGCATCGAGCGCCGTCCGGCCCCCGGGCCGTTGGGGAAGATCTCGGGGTGACAGACCTCGCAGCCGTTCCAGACGGCGTGCTTCTTGTGCGAGAAGCGGACGTCCGTCATCCATCCCTGCGAGGCGATGGTGACGTCCTTGTCCATCTTGATGGCCGTGCGCGGGATGGAGACCCCCTCGATGTAGTCGAGAAGGCGGATGCGCCCGCGGGCCTCGGCCTCCTCCCAGTCCACCTCGCCCGACCGCCCCTTCCGCGGCAGGTCCGCCGCGAAGGCCTCGAAGTCCTTTCGACGCTGCGCCGGGTCCCCCATGGCGTGGCAGCGCTTGCACCGTGCCTCTTCCGCCTTCTTCGGGCTGCTCTCGCAGGCGGCAAAGATGGGCTTGCCTGCGTGGGACACCTGGCCGTTGTGACAGGCGCCGCAGTGAAAGCCGGACTGGTTCGTGGAGGCCGACACCTTCGTCTCCCGGATCGCCATGGCGAAGCCGACGTCCACGTGGCAGACCCGGCAGGTGTGGCGGGCCCGGTGACGCCAGTGGTCGAACTGCGCCGGCGCCATTCCCGCCTTCGCGGTGAAGTTGGAGAGGACCACGCGGCCGAAATCGGCCGGCGGCTCGCTGTTCCACGCCGGCGCGTCCCGGGCCAGGGCCAGGAGCAGGAGCGCCGCGGCGGGCCGGACGAGGCGTCTCACGACCTACTGTACCTGCCGTGACTCGAGAACGTAGGCGTACAGGTTTCGACAGGCGAGGAGGCGCTTCACGTAGACCTTGCCCTCCGACCCGCCGAGCGCCTCCAGCGCGGGCTTGAGGATGTCGCACCGCTCGACGAGCGAGCGGAGCTCCGAGGTGGAAAGCGTCATCGCGTCCTGGGTCCTGGCGCAGACCTCCTCGAACTCCTTCCTCCAGCCGTCCCTGGCCGAGGTCTTGGCCGGGGCCGGCACCTCGGCCAGCGCCATCGACGGGCCCAGCGGCCTCGTGGATGACGTCGCGAGCCAGGCCAGGGCGGCGAGAACGACGGCGACGATCGTCACATACGGCCGGTGCATGCGTTCCCCCTCCGGGCCTGGCGGACTGCCTCCTACTGCACCGGCTTCACGTGACAGCGCTGGCAGTCCTGCAGCGGGAAGGCCACGTTGACGTGGCACACGCCGCAGTACTTGCCGTCGAAGATCTCGCTCATCGTGTACTTCACCTGCCCCTTCTTCACGGCGCTGAAGATCTCCGGGTGACAGAGCTCGCAGCCGTTCCAGACCGTGTGCTTGGCGTGGGAGAAGGTGATCTCCGGCATCCCCGGGAGCCTGGGAGAGAGCGCGAAGTCCTTCTGCGCCGTGAGCGACTTGCGAGGGATCGAGATGCCCTCCAGGAAGTCGACGGGCTTGATGAGCCCCATCTCCTCGGCCTTCTCCCAGTCGACCCCGTTGCCGAAGCGACCCCGGGGCAGCCCGCGGGTGAAGGTGGCGAAGTCGTGCTCCGGCTTCACGTTCTTCCCGAGCGAGTGGCACCGCAGGCAGGTGGCCCCCTTGTCGGCCGACCCGGCTCCGCCACAGGACTCGAAGACCTTCTTTCCGCCGGCCAAGGTCTTCCCGTTGTGGCAGGCACCGCAGAAGAACCCGGCGGCGTTGTCCGACGCCTTGATGTTGGTGCCGTTCGGCGTCATCGCGAAGCCGATGTCGACGTGGCAGAGCCGGCACGTGTACTTCGCCCGGTGGAGCCAGTGGTCGAACACGACGGGGGCGACCGGGCCCTTGTCGAGCCCCTTGTCGAGCACCACACGCCCAAATTCGGGCGGCAGCGGTCGGCGCTTCTTGCCCGAGGCCTGCTGGGCGTGAGCGACCGCGGGCAGGAGTGCGGCGAACAGCATCGCGAACCAGATGCGCCTCATGGTGGCCTCCCTCCGATGAACGGAGGGTGAGCATAGCCCCCAAGAGCACCACCCGACTTGATCCGGATCGAGCCCGGGTGGGTCCGTGCTAGCGTGGCGGCCCGGGGCGGTTTCGACTCCCCGAGGCAGGGGCCGCGGCATGAGTCAACGGTGGACCCGGAGCGCGCCAGCGCTGCTCGTCGGGCTGGGGCTCGCCGCGGCGGTCGTCGCCGTGTACTGGCCGGTGGGCGGGAACGGCTTCGTCGTCTACGACGACGGCGAGTACGTGACGCAGAACCCGTGGGTGCTGGGCGGCCTCACGCTGCGCGGCATCGCCTGGACGTTCACCTCCTTCCACTCCTCCAACTGGCACCCGCTGGCCTGGCTCTCTCACATGGCCGACGTGGAGCTGTTCGCGCTCGACCCCGGGCCGCACCACTGGGTGAGCGTCGGCTGGCACGCGGCGGCCACGGCTGCTCTGTTCGCCTGGCTCCGAGCAGCGACTGGATCCCTCTGGCGGAGCGCTGCCGTCGCGGCCGTCTTCGGCCTCCATCCACTTCACGTCGAGTCCGTGGCCTGGATCGCCGAGCGGAAGGACGTGCTGAGCGGCTTCTTCTGGATGCTCACGCTCGTGGCGTACACGAGCTACGCGCGCCGCCCTGGGCCCTGGCGGTACCTGGCGGTCACGGTGGCCCTGGCGGCGGGCCTGCTCTCGAAGCCCATGGTGGTGTCGCTGCCGGTCGTGCTGATGCTCGTGGATCTCTGGCCCCTGCGCCGCATGGAGGTGGACCACCTGTCGTGGGCGTCCGTCAGGCCGCTCCTCGCCGAGAAGCTGCCCTGGCTGGCCATGAGCGCCGCGGTGTGCCTGCTCACGCTCCTCGCCCAGGTGGGCGCGGGCGCGACCCGGGCCCTGGAGGCGCTCCCCTGGTCCGCGCGCCTCGCCAACGCTTCTGTCTCCTACGTCGGTTACCTCGGGAAGGCGCTGTGGCCTTGGCCGCTGGCCGTCTTCTATCCCCACCCCGCGGCCGCTGGGGGCCTGGCCGGCTGGAAGGTCGCAGCCAGCTCGGCGGCACTCGCGGCCCTGACTTACGGGGCGATCACGCAGGCGCGGCGGCGTCCTTTCCTCACGGTGGGGTGGTCCTGGTTCCTCGTCACCCTGATACCGGTGATCGGACTCGTGCAGGTGGGGTCCCAGGCGATGGCCGATCGGTACACCTACGTCCCCCTCGTCGGCGTTCTGTTCGCCGCCGCCTGGAGCCTCCCGGACGCGTCCCGCCGGCCCGTTCTGCGGGTGGGAATCGCGGCGGTCGGGGCGGCCGCCTTGATCGCGATGGCGGGCGCCGCCCGGGCGCAGGTCGCCGTCTGGAAGGACACCTTCACGTTGTTCCGCCACGCGGCCGACGTGACCCAGGGGAACTGGATCGCCCTGAAGAACCTGGGCGTCGAGTACTTCCGGCGCGGCGACCTTGCGAGCGCCGCCCGGTCCTTCGAGGCGTCGGTCGAGGCGTGGCCGCGCGACCCGGCGGCCTGGATGAACCTGGCGGCGGCCCGCTCGGCGCTCGGAGACCACGCGGGCGCGGCCGAGGCCATCCGCTCGGCGGTTCGACTGCGACCGGGCGACGTCGAGGCCTGGTACCTCCTGGGGCTCGAGGGACATCTCGCGGGGCGGCCCGAGATCCTCGCGGAAGCGCTCGAGCGGCTCACCGCGCTCCGGCCCGAGGCCGCCCAGGATCTCATTCGCGCGACGGGCGCCTCGGTCGAAGGGCCAGCCCGATGATGAGCACGGCCCCGCCCGCGCTGCAGAGCCAGCCGACGCGGACCTCCCAGGGAAGGTAGCGCATCTCCAGCACGTGCCGGCCTGCCGGCCAGGTGACGGCGCGAACCAGCGCGTCGGCCGGTTGGACGGCGACCGCCCGCCCGTCCAGCGTCGCCTCCCAACCCGGCCAGTAGGCGTCGTTCACGACGAGGAGGGCGTCACCGTCCGACTCGGCATCGATCCGGAGCGCCTCGGGCTCGCGCCGGGCGGCGAGGATCCGCCCGGGGGCGAGCGTCGGACGGCCAGGTCCCTCGACCACCACGGCTCCGTCGCCGGCGGTGGCCAGCATCTCCACCAAGAGGCGGCGCGCCTCCGCCTCCGAGGGCGCCTGCACTGCCCGCGTCGCGAAGCCCGCCCAGGGCCGGTGGGGAACCTGCCAGACCGTGAACCCCCACTCGTCGTCCAGGACGGGCCGCCCGCCCTCGGTGGCTCGGGCGGCGATCAGGCCCTGCTCCGGATCGAAGGCCGCCACCTGGTTCACCACCACATGGGTCAATCCGAAGCGGCGCCACGCGGCCCAGGACGAGGGGCCGAACTCCCGCCGGAGCAGGCCGAACACCGCGCCGTGGCGCCGCGGCTCGAGGCCGGTGTAGGTCGCCACCTGGTCGATCCGGGACGGCACGTTGAAGGCGGCCTCGCCCATGCGCGATTGCAGGGCCATGAGCCAGTCGGCCTCGTCGAGGCTCACCGGCATCTTCTCGACGATGCCCTGCACGGGCACGGCGATGCGCGGAGTGGAGCCGTCGGTCCGCAGCGCCAGGAGCGGTCGCCCCTCGACGACGCCCGGGCGGCCCAGGTGGAGGGCGAACGGCGCGGCCGCGATGCCCTGCGCGAGGACGAGCCCGGCGGCGATCGCAGGGAAGTGGCCTGCAGCACCCGGTCGCCGGCGCACCATCCACAGTGCGATGGAGAGCAGGGCCAGCCCGGCGGCGGCGTGGCCAAGCCCCACCGCCAGTCGAACGGCCACGAGGGCGCCTGGATCGGTCGTCACGCGGGCCCACAGCGCCAGGCCGGCGGCGGCGAGACCGGTCAGTGCCGCCGCTCCCCCCGGCACGAGGGCGGGGCGCGCCACGGCACTCGAGGCGATCCGGTCGGCTCCCAGCGCGGCCAGCATCGACACGCAAAGTGTGAAGGGCCCGATCATCTTCTCCGCGTAGCGGAACGAGCCCCACGCGGGGACGTGCCGGAGTACCTGATCGGCGCCGCCCCGGGTCCCGAGCGCGATCCACAGCAGCAGCAGCGCGCCGGCGCCAAGGAGGCGGCCGACCCGCGAGGCAGGCACGCCCGCGGCGGCCAGGGCGAACGGGACGGCGCCGACGAAGACGCTCTGGGCGAAGGGGGCGGCGTACTCGGATGGCCCTCCGAGCCTCGCGAACACGGGCGCGCCTTGGCCCGGAATGCCCCCGAAGAACCCGGGAGCCAGGAGCTCGAGCGTGCGCCAGGGAGCGAGTGCCCACATCTGCCGCTCCAGCGGGGAGAGCCCGCCCCGCCGGCGCGCCTCGAGGAACAGCGCCCCCGTGGGGACGAGCTGGATGCCCGCGAGGGCGGTGCCGGCGATGGTCGCGAGCGTCGCGCGCCCGAGCCCGCGGACCCCGTGCGCCTCCCCGGCGAGCGCAATGCCTAGCCCGGCCGCCACCGCCGTCCACTGTGGATCCCCGGCAAGGAAGGAGACAGCGACGCCCAGCCCGCCGGCGATCAGACCTGCACGCGACCCTCCGCCACTCGCGCGGACCCCGGCGACCGCCCACGGGGCCACGCCCGCCGCGGCCAGGTAGGTGAGGATCCCGCTCATGCCCAGCACGTAGCCGGAGAGCCCGAAGGCCAGCCCGCCGACGGCGGACGCGGGCGACGACGCACCGAGCTGTCGCGCCAGGAGCGCCGCCCCCACTGCGGCCGCCACGACGTGGCCCAGGACGAAGGCGTCCATCCCCGCCCCGGGCGCCGCCCAGGCGAGGAGCAGCGACAGCGGATGAAGGACACCGTGCATCGCCTGTGCGAAGAGCGGGATCCCCAGCGCCTCGTGGGGGTTCCAAAGCGGCAGGCGCAGGTCGCGCAGCGCCTCCACCACGAGCGGCCGCACCGGCCCGAAGAGGCGTGCCGTGTCCCTCCAGGAGAGCGTGCGCCCCGCCGCTAGCGCGGCCACGGACGGCAGGGCAGCGCCCGCGGCGACGACGGCGACCCAGCACACGGTGCGGAGGGAAGGGCGGCGCACGCGCGCCGGATGCTAGCATGCGCCTTCCCGGCGAATCGCCTCCCGGGCCGCCCCATGGACCCCCAGCCCTCCCCTCCCCCTCCCCACGGCTCTCGCCTCCTCGTCGCGCTCGGCCTGACCGTCGTCACCGCTCTGGCCTTCCTGAGCGTCGTTGGGCTTCCCTACATCGGTTTCGACGACCTGGACTACGTGCTCGAGAACCCCATGGTACGGGGCGGCCTCACGCCGACCGCGGTCGCTTGGGCCTTCACCGGGATCCACTCCGGAAACTGGCACCCGCTCACTTCGCTCTCGCACCTGCTCGACGTGACGGTCTTCGGCCTCGGGCCCGCCGGGCCACACACGGTGAACCTGATCCTCCACTGCGCAAACGCCGCGCTGCTCTTCCTCCTCTTCGAGCGCCTGACCGGGGCGACCTGGAGGAGCGCGTTGCTGGCGGCCATCTTCGCGCTCCACCCGCTCCGCGTGGAGTCGGTGGCATGGGTTGCCGAGCGGAAGGACGTCCTGAGCACGCTCCTCTGGCTCGCGACCACCCACGCCTACGTCGGCTGGGTGCGAGCCCGGGCGGCCTGGCGCTACGGGCTGGTGGTCTGCCTCTTCGCGCTCGGGCTCGCCTCGAAGCCGATGCTCGTCACCCTGCCGTTCACCCTGCTTCTCCTCGACTTCTGGCCCCTCGCCCGGATCGGGAACGGCGGCCCGTGGCGGAGCACGGCCTGGCCTCTGGTGAAGGAGAAGCTCCCCCTCTTCGCGCTCTCGGCGGCGAGCAGCGCCATCACCCTGATCGTCCAGCGGAGCGCCGGCGCGGTGAAGCCGCTTGCGGAGGTCCCGGCGGTCGACCGGTTGATCGGCGCGGGGGCCGCCGTGCTGGGTTACCTGGGGAAGTTCCTGTGGCCGGCCTCACTCGCGGTCTTCTATCCGCGCCCCGAGGGCCGTCCTGGTCCGCTGGTGCTCGCCTGGATCGCGCTGGCGCTCGCCTCGGCCTTCGGGATCGCGGCCATCGCCTGGAAGCGGTTCCCCTTCGTCACCGTCGGCTGGCTGTGGTTCGTGGGGACGCTGGTGCCCGTGATCGGCCTCGTCCAGGTGGGCGCCCAGTCGATGGCCGATCGCTACACGTACGTTCCCGGGATCGGGCTGGCGATGATCGTGGCCTGGGCCGTGCCGTCTCCGCCCCGATTCGCTCGCGCCCACATCGCGGTCGCGGCGACGCTCCTCCTTGTCGGCCTCGCGCTGCTCACGGGCCGTCAGATCGGGTACTGGACCAGCGAGGCGCGGCTGTTCCAGCACGCGCTCGAGGTGACGGAGCGAAACTGGCTTGCCGACATGGTGCTGGGCATGAACCTGGAACGCCAGGGAGACCTGCCGGGCGCCATCGTGCGTTACCGGCGTGCCCTCCAGGTGAACCCGACCGCACCAGAGGCGCTCTTGAACCTGGGTGGCGCACTGGTGCGCCAGGGCCGGCCTTCGGAGGCCATTCCCATCCTGCGGGTGGCGGTCCAGACCTGGCCCGGCTACACGCTGGCTGTGGCCAACCTCGGTGCAGCGCTGAGCGAGGCCGGGGACCCGCAGCAGGCGCTCCCCTTCCTGGGCGAGGCGGTGCGCCGCGACCCCGGGCTGGCGCCGGCCCGGTACAACCTGGCCCTCGCGCTGGAACGTGTCGGCGACCGCCAGGCGGCGACCGCGGAGATGGAGGCCTACGTGCGGCTCGCCCCCTTCGACCCGGACGGGCGAGCCCAGTTGCAGCGAATGCGTTCCGGCGCGGTCCCGCGCTGAATGGCCCCGGCGTCCACGGCAGTGCCCGGGGCCGGGTGAGGTAGACTCCGGCCGTCGCCCGCCAGAGCCCGCCCCGATGGAATCGCCCGCAGCCCCGTCTCCCGACCACGACGACCCGGCGCTCCGGCGACGCTTGAGGCTGCTGGCGCTGGCCGTTGCGGCATGGGCCGTCGCCGTCCACGCCAACACGCTCTGGAACGGCCTCGTCTACGACGACATCCCCCAGGTCGTCGAGAACCGCTGGCTGCGGGACGTCGGCAACATTCCCCGCATCTTCACCACCGGCGCGTGGGACTTCCAGGGCGAGGCGGTGAGCTACTACCGCCCGGTGATGCACGTCACCTACCTCCTGACCTACCAGGCCTTCGGCCTCGAGCCGTGGGCCTTCCACGCCGTCAACGTCGTGCTGCACGCGGCGGCGAGCGTCCTCGTCTTCCTGCTGGCGTTCTCCTGGATGCGGCGGGCCGTGGCCTCCCCGCGGGATCGCGCCCTGGCGGCGCTCGCGGCCGGGCTCCTCTTCGCCGCGAACCCCGTCGCCACCGAGGCCGCCGCCTGGGTCGCCTGCATCCCAGAGCTCACCTACTCCGTGCTCTACCTCCTCGCCCTGCTCCTCTACGACCGGGCGCCCCGGATGCGGAGCGTGGCCTTCGTCGGCTCGGTCGCGGCCTTCGCCGGAGCCCTGCTCTCCAAGGAGCCGGCGATCACGCTGCCCGCGGTGCTCGTCGCGTCCGACGTCGCCCTGCGCCGGGAGCCAGGCGGACTCCGCGCCGGGGCGAGCCGCCTCGCTCCCTTCCTGGGGGTGGCGGCGGTCTACCTCGCCCTGCGCCTCGCCGTGCTGCCAGCGCGCGGATCGATCGGCCGGGACCGAGGCCTCACCGTCGCCCAGGAGATCCTCAACGTCCCGGTGCTCTTCGCCAGGTATCTCGCGAAGCTCCTGCTCCCGTCATCACTGAACGTGTACCACATGCACCCCGCGGTCCGCTCGCTCGCCTCGCCGGAGGCGCTCGGCTCGATCGTGGCGTGTCTCGCCTTCGTCGCCCTCACCGTGCTGGCGTGGCGGCGCCGCTCACCGGCGCTGCCGGCCCTCGCGCTGCTCGCCGTCCCGGTCACGCCGGTCCTGTTCGTCCGGCTCATCGCCGGCGAGAACGTCTTCGCCGAGCGCTTCGCCTATCTATCGACGGCCGGGGTGGCCCTGCTGGCCGGCCTCGGGATCGCCTGGGCGGCTCGGCGGCGGCCGTCCTGGGCCACGGGGCTCCGGCTGGCCTTCGCCCTGCTGCTCGTGGTCCTCGCCGCGGCGACGGTTCGCCGCAACCGCGTGTGGCGAAGCGACGAGACGCTCTGGGCGGACGCTCTCGCCCAGGCACCGGAAAGCGGCGGCGCCCACCTCGAGCTCGGCGTCGCGCTCCTGCGGCGCGGTGCTGACGCGGAGGCCGCGCCCCACCTCGAGGAGGCGGTGAGGCTGCGGCCCGACATGGAACTCGCCCACTACAACCTGGCCCGGCTCCGGGAGCGGCAGGGGCGCCTCGACGAGGCGGTGGAGGGCCATCGGCGAGCGGTCTCGCTGGCGCCGGACCTCGTCGAGGCCTGGAACGACCTCGGCGAGCTCTACCGTCGGCGCGGTCAGGCGGAGCTGGCCGCCCAGAGCTTCCTCGCGGCGCTGGGCCAGAGACCCGGCGCTCTCATTCCCCGGCTCAACCTGGCGCAGCTCTATCGCGACACGGGCTTGCGCGATGCGGCGATGGACCAGTACCAGGTCGCGCTCCGCCTCCACCCGGAGGACGCCGACGCCCACCTCGCCGCCGGCACCGCCTACGGCGAGGCGGGCAACCTGCCCCTTGCGCTCGATCACCTCCGGACGGCGGCGAGACTCGCGCCCCGGGATCCCATCGTCCGGCGCAACCTCTCCCTGGCGCTGCGGCTCTCCGGTCGGGCGGCCGAGGCGGATGCGGAACAGCGCCAGGCCGAGGCCATCGAGCGCTCCCCGGCGCAGCCCTGAACGGAACGGACCGGGCCGGCCTGGGGCCTCCCGGACGTCAGGCCGGCGTGACCACCCGGGGTCGCGAGGTCATCGCCGTGGCCCCGCAGAGCAGTCCCACCGCCAGCCAGTAGTAGTTGCAGTGGGCCGCCCTGGCAAAGAGGAGCATGCAGAGCCACGTCGCGGCGGTCGCGAGCATGGCCTGGGCCGGGGTCAGGGAGCGGCGCACCGTGGCGACGAGCGCGAGGCCCGCCGCGACGAAGGCGAGCCAGGACGGGAGGCGCGGCCCTCCCCAGGCGGCGATCGCGGCCGGCCAGGCGAGCGAGTCCTCGCGGAACGGCTGGCGCAGGTGGAACTCGACGACGCTGCGGTAGAACCCGGCCGGCCCCCAGGCGACGAACGGGGCGAGGAGCGCCGCCGCACCGAGCGCCGCGACGGCCGCCGCGCGGAGTCGCAGCCGCGCCGGCAGGACGAAGAGCAGGGGGACCAGCAGCACCGGCACGTACTGCTTGCTCGACGCCGCGAGCGCGCCCGCGAGCCCCGGCAACAGCCAATCTCGCGGGGAGACGGGGCCGGCGGCCGTCCGCCCGTTCCCGCCCTCCGCCGCCAGCCAGGCGAGGAGGATGGTCGCGAGCGCGATGGGCTCGGTCCAGGAGAGCTCGAGCACAGTGAAGGCCTGGGGCTGGAGGAGCAAGAGCGCTCCAGCGAGCTCGGCCACGGTAGACCCGCGGCCGAGCCGGCGGACGAGGAGCGCCGCAGCGCAGACGGCGAACAGCATCGACCACCGGACGTCCCCGAGCGCGGCGCCGGGAGCGTCGGCGAGCAGCACCAGGGGCGGATAGGGATTCGCGATGGCAAAGCGGCCGTCGGGGGTGAGCAGCGCCGGATCGATGAGCGGAGTCCCGGGCCCGTACGGGTTCGGGTAGAGGATGGTGTACGGATTCTCCCCGGCGAGGAGCGTCGACGCGCCGATCTGCTGGAAGTGGTAGACGTCGATGGGGGGCGACGGCGAGGCCCGAATGACCACCGCGCCGAGCCCGGCGGCGAGCAACACCAGCAAGGGAAACCGGACGCGCGCCAGCCAGGCCGGCGCACCGCGCCATGCATACGTCCCGAGCAGCACTGCGCAGCCAGCCAGGAGGGGGCGGAACCCCCCGAGGGCCGCCGGGTTCACGGTGACGCCGGGCAGGAAGAGCGCGTCGTGGGCCAGGCTGGCGGCGAGGCCCCCACCCAGGATCGCCACGGGCCAGCCCGAGGAAACCGGAGGGGACCCGGCCGGCAGGAGAAGGCGGGCCGCGACCGTCGCGACCGTCGCGGCGGTGACGAAGACGAGCGCCCAGGGGTCGAGCATCCCGTTGGAGATGCCTAGCGCGAGCGCCACGGCCACGGCGGCCGCCGCGGAAAAGGAGGCTGCCAGGGTGCCCGTGCCGTGGTCGGCTTCTTCGCTCATCTGGATTCCGCCTTTCCCGCCGCGCGAGGTCGTCGTTCCTAGGGCTTCCGCCAGAAGGCAATCCAGTCGCGGCTCGCCTCCCGCTTCGCCCGGATGGCGTCTCCAAGGTGGGTGACGCTGTAGACCAGCTCGCTGTCGCTCACCGACCAGAGCCGGTCGCGAAACTCCGCCTCGTCCACGTTGAGCCGGACCGGGACCACCTCCGCCCCGCGCATCGCTGCCTCGCGCGCAGGTGCCTCCTCGAGGACCGTTCGCACGGTGCCCGCTCGGTCCGTGACCCGCCAGGCCTGGCGAGCGTTCCAGGCCTCCGGGTCGTAGGCAAAGGCCCCGATGGCCTGAACCAGGACCGAATACCCGACGAGAGCGGAGAACCCCACCGCCCGCCAGCGCCGGGCCCACACCCACTCCATCGTCGGGACGAGGAGCAGGGTGAGCGCCGGTGCGAGGTCCACGAGCCTTCGCCAGCCGTAGGACCACCCGCCCCACCAGTCGAACCAGGCCACGTCCACCACCAGCACGAGCACGGCTCCGACGAAGATCGGGCGCAGGGTCGCGTAGCGGGCGCGGCGCCAGATGAGGAACGACCCCGGCACCGCCAGCGCCAGGAATGGAGAGAAGACCATCACACCTCGGGAGGGACTCAGAAACAGGCCGGCCAGAGCCGTGGCTGGACTCGCCCGCCAAACCGTCGCCAGGCCCGTCTTGGCAGCCGCCAGCTCATGCGACTCGGACTGCCCGAAGCGCCACGGCGAGCCGAGGAAGTGCTGGTTGTACGCGCCGACGGCCAGGGCCAGCGGCAGGCATCCCGCGAGGAAGAAGCGGAGCGCGCGCCGATCGGCGAGCGCCAGGTATCCGGCAGCGGCAACGGCGAACAGCGCGCTCGTGGGGCGGCACGCGGCCGCCGCCGCGAAGGACAGGCCGGCGAGCGTCGCGTTCCGGGCGGTGCTCCCCCTGGTCAGGAAGAACGCCCCGGCGACCAGGAAGAGCTCGTTCGAGGCGTGCTGCCACAGCGTCTGGCTGCTGGAGCTCCAGACGGGCGTCCCCAGCGCGTAGGCAGCGGTCAGCAGGAGCGACGCCGACGCGGGCAGCCATCTGCGAATGGTCAGGAAGAGCAGCGCGGAACCGAGCGCCACCATCAACGAGGCGGCGAGCTTCGCGCCGAACCAGAGGGCACCGGGGTGTCTCAGCAGATCGCCGACGGCCGCGCGAACGAGGGCGAGCGCTGGAACGGCGGTGACCGCCGCTCCGACCCCGTAGAGCCCGACGAACTCGCGCTCGCCCGTCCTGGCAGCGCCCGCCGTGGGGACGAGGTAGTAGGGCGCCTCGGGGACCAGCGCCCCGCGCGCCGCAAGCTGCGCCGCGTTCTCCAGGCCCAGGGGCGCTTTCATGTCGAAGAGCCTGACCGGCTCCGGGCCCTGGGGGGTCGGGATGCTCCAGGCGAACATCCATGGATTCCCCGCGGGCGTGAAGGTCAGCCGGCCTTCCTCCAGGATGTTCACCGCGAGGTACACGTTCGGGACCGCATCCGTCCCGGGGAGCACCTCGCCATTGGCGCTGTAGGCTGCGACCAGAGCCAGGACGATCGCGGCAGCGATGGCGAGGTCGCGGCGGGTCGACGGCCGTGGCGCGTCCCCTGGCCCCGGAAGTCGGCTCGGCACCGACCTGCCATAGCATGAAGCACGCCTGGGCGTGAATCCAGGCGTCCCGGAACTCCCTGCGTCACAATGAAGCGTGGCGGCCCGGTCGGTCGTCTAGAATCGGAGGGTGCGACTCCGTGCGAGACTCCTGTCCGCCTGGCCTTTCGTCGGGATCCCCGCCGTTGCCCTCCTGGCATACCTTCCGGTCCTGTCCGCCGGATTCGTCTTCGACGACGTGCCCCTGGTCCAGCACAACAGCCTCCTCCGGGGCCCGCTGTCCGCCATCTGGATCGGCGGCGAGGGGCCCGACTACTGGCCCCTCAGCATGTCGGCCTTCTGGGTCGAATGGCGCCTGTGGGGCGATGCGCCGGCCGGATACCACGCGAGCAACCTCGCCCTGCACATCCTGGCGTCGTTGCTCCTCTGGCGCGTGCTGCGCGCGCTCCGGGTGCCTGGGGCCCCCGTCGCTGCCCTCCTCTTCGCGGTCCACCCCGTCGCCGTCGAGTCGGTGGCCTGGATCTCGGAGCTGAAGAACACGCTCTCGGCCTTGCCGTTCCTCGCCACGGCGATCGCCTGGAACCGGTTCGACGAGGAGCGCCGCTGGCGGAGCCTCGCGCTGGCCGCGCTCCTGTTCGCCGCCGCGCTGCTCGCCAAGACCTCCGTCGCACCCCTGCCCCTGGTGCTGCTCGGCGTCTGCTTCGTGCGCCGGGGGAGGATCGAGCGGCGCGACCTCGAGGGCGTGGCCCCGCTCGCCGCGCTCGCGCTCGCCGCCGGCCTGACCACGCTCTGGTTCCAGCAACACGTCGCGGTGGCCCACGGCTGGAGCCCGGAGCGCGGCGTCCTCGAGCGGCTCGGGATGGCGAGCCGGGCGCTCGCCTTCTACGTGGAGACGGCCTACCTGCCGACCCGGCTCGCCTTCGTTCACCCCCCGTGGCCCTCGACCCCGTGGTCGTTCCTGCCGGTGGCCGGGCTCGCCGCGGTCGCGGGCGTGCTCTGGCGCTTTCGCAGGACCGGGGGACGTGCTCCGCTTCTCGCGCTCGGCTACCAGACGCTCATGCTTCTTCCGATCCTGGGCCTCATCGAGATCGCCTACTTCCGGATCGGTCCCGTCTCGAACCACCTGCAGTACCTTGCGCTTCTCGGCCCCGTGGCCCTGGCGGGATTCGCGCTCGAGCGGCTCGGGGAGCGATCGCGTCCGGCCGGGGCGGTCGCCACGGTCGTGCTCGTGGTCGCCCTGGGATGGGTCACCGAGGGTCGGGCGCGTGCCTTCGAGGACGAGCTGACCCTCTGGCAGGAGGCCGCGCGCCGTTCCCCGGAGAGCCCCCTGGCTCACCGTGAGCTGGCCATCGCGCTGGCCGAAAGGGGCCGCGGCCCGGAGGCGCTCGCCGAGCTGGAGACCATGGCGAGGGTGGCGAGCGATCCCGCGGAGAGGCACCACGCCCGGGCACTCTGGCTCCTCGCGTCGGGCCGGGCCGTGGAGGCCGTTGCGGAGGGAGAGCAGGCCGTGCGCCTCCGGCCCGATCCCGCCTTCCGGCGCGATCTCGGAGTCGCCCTCGTGAAGTCGGGCCGCTGGGCCGAGGCCGTCCAGGTGCTGGACCCGCTCGTGCGAGCCGAGCCCGACGTCGCGGATCCCTGGTACTGGCTGGGGGTCGCGCTGGCCGGCTCGGGGCGCCTCCCCGAGGCCGCGCAGGCACTTCGCCAGGCTTGCCGGCTCTCCCCCGGAGATCCGGCGATGCGGGCTGCGCTCGACGCCGTCCTGGCCCGCTCGGGGCCCTGACGGCTGGTGCTATGCTTCCCGGGCGATGGCGATCCGGCGCCCCGGCCCGCGAGCCCAGTCCCTTCTCTGTGCCCTGCTCCTCGTCGCGGCGATCGTCTTCGTCTACGCCGGCGTGGCGGGGCACGGCTTCCTCCTCAACTGGGACGACGCGAGCTACGTCGTGGAGAACCCCGCGGCGGGGGGGATCTCCCCCGAGAACCTGCGACAGGCCTTCTCCCAGGTCTTCGTGGGCAACTACGCGCCGATCCACATCGCGTCGTACATGGTCGACCACGAGCTCTGGGGGGCGAGCCCGGGCGGCTACGCCACCGCCAACGTCGCGCTGCACGCAGCCAATGCCCTCCTCCTCTTCTGGCTCCTGCTTCTGGTGGTGAAGCGGCGACTGGTGGCCTTCCTGGCCGCCTGCCTGTTCGCGCTCCACCCGGTCCAGGTCGAGTCGGTCGCCTGGATCTCCCAGCGCAAGACCGTGCTCTCGATGCTCTTCTTCCTCCTCTCCTTTCTTCTGTTCATCGCCCATCGAGACGGCCGCAGGCCTGCCCTCGCCTACGCCGGGTCCCTCCTCTGCTTCGTGCTGGCCGTCCTCAGCAAGTCGGCGACGGTGATCTTGCCGGTGGTCCTCCTGCTCTACGACCGCCTGGGCTCACGCCGGGCGACGTGGACCCGCGTGCTCGCGGACAAGATCCCCTTCGTGGTGGTGGCCGGGGCGGCCGGACTCCTGGCCGTGTGGAGCCAGCAACCCGTCTCCACGAGCGCGCGCCTCCCGTACCTGGGCGGCAACCCCGCTGCCTGGCTGTTCACCATGTCCACGGTGATGGTCCGCTACCTCGGCTTGCTCTTCTGGCCGGCGAACCTCAGCGCCGCCTATGCTCCACCCTTCCGGGCGAGCCTGGATGGCCCGGTGGCCGGATCTTTGCTGCTGCTCGCGATGATCGGCGCTGGGTCCCTTCTCCTCTGGAGGCGCCGGCCGGAGGTGTTCTTCTGGCTGGCGGTGGGGTTTCTCGGGCTCGTCCCGGTGCTGCAGATCGTGCCCCTCGTCACCCTGATGAACGACCGCTACCTCTACTTCCCGCTACTCGGGGCCGCCCCCCTGGTCGTACTCCTCGCGCTGCCTTCTCCGCCACCGCGATGGCGCGCCGCGCCCGTCCTGGCGACCGCGCTTCTCCTCGTGGCCAGCCTGGCCCTTGCGGTCCTGAGCCGCGAGCGCGTCTCCGCCTGGAGGGACGACCTGACACTCTGGGCGGACGCCACGCGCAAGACCCCGGAGTCACCCGCGGTGTGGTTTTCCCTGGGCATGTCGCTCGACGACGCCGGACGCGAGGTGGAGGCCTCCCTGGCGTACTTGCGCGCCCTCGCACTCGACCTGGACATGCCGGTGGCCCGCTCCAACCTGGGGCAGGTCCGGCTCTGGGCCGCGCAGGATGCCCTGGCGTCAGGGGCCCTCCGCTCCGGTGACAGGGCGGCCGATCTCGTCGCCCTGGGCACGGCGCGCCTTCTCCTCGGCCATCGCCGGGCCGCGGAGGACGCGTGCGCCGAGGCGTTGCGCCTGGCGCCCTCGCGCATGGCCTGGGTCTGCATCGGAAACTCCCGGCTGGAGCCGGGCCGGGCACTGGAGGCACGCGCCGCTTTTTCACGGGCGGCGGCGTTCCCAGAGCCGGTCGACGCGCGTCTCGCGTACCAGCAGGCGCGAGCCGAGGCCCTCGCAGGCGAGCGTGATCGTGCCCTCGAGTACCTGAGGCTCGCCCTGGCGCTCGGCTACAAGGACTTCGGCACGATCTTGCGGGATCCGCTCCTCTCGGACGTCCGGGCGATGCCGGGGTTCCGGGAGACCTATCTCCAGTACGTACGGCACCGGCGCGACCGGACCGCGTTGCCGGAGGGGTAGCTTCGTTCACCGCCGGTTGAGCCAGGTGATTCGCGAGACTTTGGGCTTGCACCCGTGAATGGCCAGGGGATACTTCTCCCTCCTCCTGGAACAAGGCCGATCTTGCAAGCATGAGCATTGCCCTGGTGACCGGCTCCTCCGGACTGATCGGCTCCGAGGCCTCCAGGCGCTTTCACGCCGAAGGGTTCGGCGTCGTGGGCGTGGACAACGACATGCGCGCCCGGTTCTTCGGGCAAGAGGCGTCCACGGCTCCCACTCGCGCCCGCCTGGAGCGGTCCCTCGCGAACTACCGGCACGAGGACCTGGACATCCGCGACCTGGATGGGGTGGACGCCTTGTTCGCCCGCATGGGCAAGGCAGTCCAGGTGGTCGTCCACACGGCGGCGCAACCTTCCCACGATTGGGCGGCCAGCGAGCCCTACACGGACTTCACCGTCAACGCCAACGGAACCCTGAACCTCCTGGAGGCCACCAGGCGCCACTGCCCGGAGGCGGTCTTCCTCTTCACGAGCACCAACAAGGTCTACGGCGACACGCCCAACCGCCTCCCGCTCGTGGAGCAAGCTACGCGCTGGGAGATCGATGCCGGCCACGCCTATGCGCCGGGCATCGACGAGACGATGTCCATCGACCAGACCAAGCACTCCCTCTTCGGCGCGAGCAAGGTGGCCGCGGACGTGCTCGTGCAGGAGTACGGCCGCTACTTCGGGATGAAGACCGTCTGCTTCCGCGGCGGCTGCCTGACCGGCCCGGGCCACGCGGGAACCGAGCTGCACGGGTTCCTGGCGTATCTGATGAAGTGCACCGCGACCGGCCGCCCCTACCGTGTCTTCGGATACCAGGGCAAGCAGGTGCGCGACAACATCCACAGCCACGACTTCGTCGAGGCGCTGTGGCAGTTCTTTCGGGCGCCCCGAGTCGGCGAGGTGTACAACCTCGGCGGCAGCCGGCACTCGCACGGGTCGATGCTGGAGTCCATCGCCCTCTGCGAGGAGATCGCCGGCCGGAGGCTCGACTGGACCTACGTCGAGGACAACCGGATCGGCGACCACGTCTGGTGGGTCAGCGACGTGCGAAAGTTCCAGTCGCACTTCCCGGCCTGGCGGTACCGCTACGACACCAGGGGCATCCTGCAGGAGATCCACCAGGCCGTGGCGTCCGGCTGAGATCGCATGAACCTCCTCGTCACCGGCATCTGCGGCTTCGTGGGCAGCACGCTCGCCCGTGCGCTCCTGGAGTCGGTTGAAGACCTGCGAATCACGGGAATCGACAACCTCGCTCGCCCCGGCAGCGAATCGAACCGCCACGAGCTGGCGCGCCTCGGCGTGAAGCTCTTCCACGGTGACCTCCGCTGCCGAAGCGACGTGGATGCCTTGCCGGCAGCCGACTGGGTGATCGACTGTGCAGCCAATCCCAGCGTCCTGGCCGGCGCCGACGGCGAGGTCAGCAGCCGCCAGCTGATGGAGCACAATCTCCTGGGCACGATCCATCTGCTGGAATGGTGCAAGGCGGTGAAGGCAGGCTTCATCATGCTGAGCACCAGCCGGGTCTACGCCATCGAGCCGCTGGCCCGGTTGCCCCTGGCGGTCGTGGATCGTGCCTTTCGCCCCGCTTCCACGGCTGGGCTGCCTTCCGGGGTCTCGAGCGAGGGGATTGCCGAGACCTTCAGCACCCAGCCGCCGCTCTCACTCTACGGGGCGAGCAAGCTGGCGAGCGAGGTACTCGCGCTGGAGTACGGCGAAGCGTACGGTTTCCCCGTGTGGCTGGATCGTTGCGGCGTCCTGGCTGGCGCCGGGCAGTTCGGCCGGGCGGACCAGGGGATCTTCGCCTACTGGATCAACTGCCATCTTCGCCGGATGCCGCTTCGTTACGTCGGCTTCGACGGGCAGGGGCACCAGGTTCGCGATTGCCTGCATCCTCGCGATCTGGTGCCGCTGCTCCGCAGGCAGATGGCTGCCGGTGC
>Ga0315295_10000453_pt1 | contig 35582 bp, 29 predicted proteins | sample YL17G14_0_MG_FD_204453 | JGI IMG/M metagenome (GOLD analysis project Ga0315295, IMG submission 204453) | Sediment microbial communities from Yellowstone Lake, YNP, Wyoming, USA - YL17G14_0 | ecosystem: Environmental > Aquatic > Freshwater > Lake > Sediment | place: USA: Wyoming | collected...
CGAAAGAACCTGCTCTCGGCGCTCAAGCGGGTCGAGGCCAACGGGGGTGCGCCGGGCGTAGATGGCATGACGGCAGAAGCGCTGCGTCCGTACCTGAAAGCGCACCCTGGCCCAGAACGCTAGGGCTGGGCTGGTTGGAGCTAAGGGCCGCCCTCGACTCGGGGAGCTACCGGCCAAGCCCAGTACGGCGGGTGGAGATAGGGAAGCCCGACGGAGGGGTGAGGTTATTGGGGATCCCGACGGTGGTCGATCGTCTCATCCAACAGGCGATCGGGCAGGTGTTGACGTCGCTGTTCGAGCCGGTCTTTTCACCCCATAGTTACGGGTTTCGACCCGGACGCCGGGCGCACGACGCCGTGGAGGCAGCCCAAGGGTACATCCGAGAAGGCTACACCTGGGTGGTGGACATCGACCTGGAGAAGTTCTTCGACCGGGTGAACCACGACAAGCTCATGGCACGAGTGGCACGGGTGGTGAAAGACAAGCGGGTGCTGAAGCTGATCCGGCGCTATCTGCAGTCCGGGGTGATGGTGAACGGTGTGGTGATGGAGACGGAAGAGGGGACACCGCAAGCTGCAAGCCCCAGCTCCTATGGGGGGTGGACCTCTCTCCCCACTGCTGGCCAACATCATGCTGGATGACCTGCCCGCCCTAGCGGTGTGGGCCAGGGGACAAGGAGCTGGAGAGGCGGGGGCACCGGTTCGTGCGCTACGCTGACGACTGCAATATCTACGTCAGGACGGAGCGGGCGGGCGAGCGGGTGATGAACGGCGTGCGTGGGTTTCTGGAGAAGAAGTTGAAGCTGAAGGTGAACGAGAAGAAGAGTGCGGTGGCACGAGCTGGGCAGCGGAAGTTCCTGGGGTTCAGCTTCTTCTACCGCAAGGGCGAAGTGCTGATCCGGGTTGCGGGCCAGGCGCTACAGCGAGTACGTGAGAAGCTGCGGGGACTGACACGCCGCACCCGCTCGGGCCGGCTGGAGGAGATCATCCAGCAAGTCAAGGAATACATGCGAGGCTGGATGGCGTACTTCCGACTGGCCGACACGCCGAGTGTGTTTACAGGACTAGACCAGTGGCTTCGACGGAGGCTAAGACAACTTCTCTGGAAACGATGGAAGCGGGGAACGACACGCTGGCGGGAGTTGGTCTCGCTGGGTGTGCCTCGACACCTTGCCGGGCTAGGTGCGACGGGCAGTAGCCCGTGGCGCATGGCTGCGACACCTGTGGTGCACATGGCACTGAGCACTGCCTTCTGGGACGCTCAAGGGCTATGTTCCTTCACCGAGTACTATCACCAGCTGCATTGGCCTCGACGAACCGCCGGATGCGGACCCGCATGTCCGGTGGTGTGAGAGGGAGGATGGGCGACCCATCCTCCCTACTCGATTTGGATCTCAAAGGCGGGCTAGATCTGCCCCAGCTTCCAGGCAAACATGCCGACCATGGCAAACGTAAGCAGCAGGACACCCACGGCGATGATGACGTAGTCGATCGCCTTGAGGCGGATCTCCTGCGTCGGCGTCGGGCGGCCGGCGCCGAAGCCGCGCACCTGCGTCGCCAGCGTGATCTGCTCGACCATGATCGCCACGCGCCGCATCAGCGGATTCATCAGCGGCACCGCTCTCCGGATCATCTTGATCGGGTTCCAGTGCGCCAGTTTCCAGCCGCGCAGCCGCTGCGCACTGAGGATATTCTCGACGACGCGGCTCAGGTCCGGGATCAGCCGGTAGACGATGGCGATGACGAACACGATCGGGTTCGGCACCTTCAGCGCCAGAAGCGTGTCCGTCACCTGCGCCATCGAGGTCGTGTAGATGAAGACGAACATGTAGCTGGCCATCAGCATCGTTCGAATCTCGACCGCCGCCATCCACAGCATTCCGCCGGGGGTGATCCCCAGTCGCCCGGCGATCGGGAAGTCGTACACCAGGATCGGGGTCGTCGCCCACTGCGGGTCGAGGACCTTGTAGATGCCGGGGTCGGTCTGGCCCAGGGCGGCCAGCGTGACCGGGTACGCGGCGGTGACCATCGCCAGCAGGACGACGCGAAACCAGGTCAGCGGGATCTTCGATACATAGATCAGCACCACCAGCGGCAAGGCCAGGGCCAGCAAGTAGCGCGGATCCCACCAGAAGCCCGAGACGATTAGGATGCTGAGCATGATGGCCATCTTGGCCAGCGGGTGGATCTTGCGGTGCAGGTAGGTCTCTCGACTCTCGTACTCCAGCCAGCGTGCCATCGCCCTACCTCCCCGGCTGCAGGTTGTGCAGCAGCAGACGAGCCATCTCGTCGACGGTCAGCACATCGTCCGGGAAGCCCAGGTCCCGCAAGTCCTGGCCCAGTCGGGTGACCTGGGGCGGGCGGAGGTCGGCCTCCAGCAGGCGCTGCGGCTGACTGTAGATCTCGCGCACGGCGCCGTCCATTAAGATCTGGCCCTTGTTCATCACGATCGCCCGGTCGCAGTACTGGGCGACGGTCTTCATGTTGTGGGTGATGATCACCAGGGTGTGCCCGGCGTCGCGCAGCCGACAGAGGCTATCCATCATCGTGCGCTCGCCGTGCGAATCGAGCCCCGTCGTCGGCTCGTCGATGATCAGGATCTGAGGCTTGAGAGGGTAGATCGAGGCGATCGACAGGTAGGTCTTCAAGTCCTCCGGCAAGGAGAGAGTGTAGTCCTGCTCATGGCCGTCGAGGTGGAAGGTCTCGAGCGCTTCCTTGACCAGGGCGTCCGCCTCATCCTTGGGCAGCTCCATCATCTCCGGGGCGAAGGCGACCTCCTCCCGGATGGTATTGGCGAAGATCTGGTCGTCGGCATTCTGGAAGACGTAGTTGATCTTGCGGATGATGTCGCGCATCTTGAGGCGTGTGACATCGCTCCCCAAGACGGTGATCTTCGAGGTCTTGCCGGTCGGCTTGAGCAGGCCGACGAGGTGGCGTGCCATCGTCGACTTGCCCGACCCGTTCTGCCCGATGACACCGATCACCTCGCCCGAACGGATCTGGAAGGAGAGGCCGCGCAGCGCCTGGATGTTAGGCGTGTAGACGTGGCGCAGGTCGGTGACCTCGACGACGATGTCGCCGAACGTACGTTGGCCGCGGCCATCACGGTACTCGGGAGGGACGGACAGCGCCTGGATCTTCCGGTCGCCCAGTAGGCGGCGGATGCCCTCCTCAGCGGCGTCCAGCGTGGTTGGGAGGCTTTGGACCCCCACGTCAGCCTGGCGCAGGCGGTCGAAGATCTCCGACACCTGAGGCCGCCCAACGCCGATCTCCTCCATGCGCGGATCGGCCAGGGCGTCCGGGCCGCCGTCGAACAGAATCCGTCCCTCGTGCAGCGCCACCACCCGGTCGACCTTCTCGGCAATGGCCTCGATGTCGGCGCCCGACTCGGAAACGACGGTCGTGGCGCCGCTCTTCGACACCCGCTCCATGATGCCCATGACGCGTTCTTTGCCCAGCGGGTCGAGCATTGAGACAGGCTCATCCATCGCCAGCAGCTGCGGGCGCATAGCCAGCGCGCCGGCCACCGCCAGACTCTGCTGCTCACCGCCCGACATGTTGTTCGGATTACGGTCCTCGAAGCCGCGGAGATCGGCCTCCTCGATGGCGTAGTTGACCCGGGCCCAGATTTCCTCACGCGGCAGACCGAGGTTCGCCGGCCCGAAGGCGATGTCGTCCTTGACCGTCAGCGAGAATATCTGCACCTCGGGCGTTTCGAGCACGATGCTTACCAGCCGCGACATTTCGCTGGGGTCGTGGTCGCGGATCGCCATACCGGCGACGACCAGGTCCCCCTCCGTGTAGCCGGGTTCGATGTGAGGCAGGATGCCCATCAAAGCCTTAAGGAAGGTCGTCTTGCCGGCGCCGGCTTTGCCCACCAGGCCGACGACCGTGCCGGGCTCAATGTCCAGAGTGATGTTCTTCAGCGCCGGTTCTTTACCGCGCAGGTAGCGGAAGGAGTAGTCACGCGCCTCAACCAGAGCCATGGGTCCGTCTCTTCGCTCGTCCTCGCACCGGGCCGCTCCGGTGGTCTCACCAGAGCGGCCCGGCCGGACGATGCACTAGGTCTGATGGGTACTGCCGCGGGGCGACGCCCCGCCGCAGCCGCAGGTCTTAGCGGCCGCCCTTCCAGGCGCGCCGTGCCGCCTCGCCGGCCAGGAAGCCGATCGGGACGAATGCGAACGCGCTCAACACCCAGTAGGGCAGGAACGGGAACGTTGGCTGCGGCACGATCCACTGTGCGGCAATCAGCGCCGCCGCCGCCGACCACGGGTTGCCAATGATCGTGTCCCCGACCAGCCAGCCGATCTGGTGAACGGGCTCCGACAAGATCCAGGCCGTCAGGAAGGCCGGCAGGAAGGCCCGCGTGCCGCGGTTGTGAACGTACTTGAAGTAGTTGTAGCCGGCGAAGGCCCAGATGGCGGCATCGAAGATCGAGTACGGGGCGATGCTCATGAACACCGCCGGGCCGCCCGAGACCCAGAAGGGATGGATGAACAGCCGGCCCATGATCTGACCGATCAGCAGGCCGAAGAAGGAGATGATCGAGCCGAACAGCGATGCGGAGGCCGCGATCACCATGGCCTGGAAGTCCAGGCGGATGCCCTCCGTCAGCGCTGCAACGGCAAACAGCGCGCCCACAACGGCGATGGCCACGTACGTGTAAGGTGAGAAAGTCTTGACCTTCATCCCCTCGACAAACCGGCCCGGCATCACGTTCCACTCAGGGACCTGGGCAAACTTGTACATGAAGTAGACGGCGAACGGCAGCGCGCCCACGATGGCGAAGATCCACAGCAGCAGGATGCGCTGCGGGGAGCCGGACACGCCCATGCCCGGGCCCCACGGCTTCATGAAGAAGATCGCCAGGGCCGTCAGGATCAGGCCGGCGAACATCGCGTAGCGTAGCGTCTTCTCCGAAATGCCTTTCATCTCAATCCTCCTCGTTGTCGCGTCCACGATGCGGGTAGGAACGAAGAACGATACCTTAGTGTCTCCAACCATTGGGAGAGCGTTGAGCCTCGATCCCCCGTTGTGTGGTGCGCCCAGGCTCTGGCGCGAGCTTGCTGGATCCTGGATTCGCTGTCCGCTCCTCCTTCGTGGCCGGGGAGGCCCTCAGGCCAGCACCCTCCACCTCCACCCGGGTCCGGATCCGGGCCCGGATGCTGTTCGGCGCGCTCGCTTGCCGCCCGGCAAGGTCGCGCAATCCGTTGAACCCTGCGCCCGGCAGGGCGTTCCGGCCTAGACGCAGTCGACCTGCACGCCCTCGGCCCGCAGGGCCTGGACCAGCTCCTCCGGTGCACTGCTGTCGGTCACCAGGCGGTGGATCTGGTTGACCTGGACAATCGGTTCGAAGCCGGCCCGACCGAGCTTGCTGCTGTCGGTCACCAGGATGACCTGCCGGGCGCGCTCCGCCATGCGTCGGTTCAGCTCGGCCATCAGGATGTCGGCCGTCGTGGCGCCCTCCGAGAGCGTCAGGCCGTCCACGCCGAGGAAGACCTTGTCGACCATCAGGTGCTCGAGCTGCTCGAGCGCCTGCGCGCCGACGATCGCCTGATAGTCGGGCACGCACAGCCCGCCCAGGAGGATCAGGTTGGGGGCAGGCCAGGTCATCACATCTTCCGCCAGGCGCAGCGAGTTGGTGATAATGGTCAGCATGCCGCTGGTGCGCAGGGTGGGGGGGATGTGGGCCGCAACCTGGAGGGTCGTCGTGCCCGAGTCGAACAGCACGATCTCGCCCGGCTCGATCAGCTTGGCCGCCGCATCGCCGATGCGCTGCTTCTCGGCAAGGTGCAGACGCATCCGGTCGGTCACAGGCTTCGGCCGCAGCTCACTTGCCCTCGCCACCGCCCCGCCGTGCACGCGCAGCAAGACGCCCTTCGCCTCCAGGATTGCCAGGTCGCGGCGAATGGAGGTATCGGTCACGCCGAACTCGTGCACCAGGTCGGCCACCCGCAGGCGGCGGCCTTCCCGGAGCATCTGCGCGATCCGGGCGCGGCGGTCAGATGCCCGTGCGAGCCCCTGCTCCAACATGTACCTAGGACTATAGTGCTAACGAACCGGTGGGTCAACCGAACAATGTCACGTTCTGTTTCGAACATTCGTGCGTTGACTTCAGGTATCGATACCTGTAATCTTCTCATGCCAACCGCATCCAGACTGGCCACGGCGTTCCTGGTCTTCCCTGCCTGCCAGGCCGACCCTATCATGACGACGCCGCCGACGCCTGGTTGCGGAGCTCCCACCTCGAGGTGGCCGAATGCCAAGCAATGCCGAACTGCTGGCCCGTGATGCCCAGGTCGTGATCCGCGGCTGGGAGAATATCGCCGAGCCCACGCCCCTGGCGCGCGGTCGGGGAGCCATCGTCACCGACTACGACGGCAAGGACTACATCGACTGCTCGTCGGGGATGTTCTGTGTCAACGTCGGGCACTCCCATCCGGCGGTGGTCCAGGCCATCCAGGAACAGGCCACGCGCCTGATCCAGATCTCCGGACACCAGACGACAGAGTCGACCGTCGCCTTCGCCGAGCTGCTCTCCTCAATCGCGCCGGGGGACCTCAAACGGCTGTACTTCACCGTCGGCGGGACTGAGACCAACAACGTCGCCCTCAAGCTGGCCAAGTCGTTCAGCGGTAAGCACGAGATCGTGGCGCTGAAGAACGCCTACCACGGCCTGCACGGCATCGCCCTGTCCTGCACCGGCTCGACCTCCTACAAGAAGGGCTTCGGGCCACTCGAGCCGGGCGTGCGTCACGCGCCCCATCCATACTGCTACCGCTGCCCGTTCGGCCTGACCTACCCGGCCTGCGACCTGCGCTGCGCGCAGGAGATCGAGGCGATCGTCAAGAACGAAGGCCTCTCGGCCGTCGTCGAGGGCGACGTCGGGACGGTGATCGTCGAGCCGATCCAGGGACGCGGCGGCATCGTCCCGCCCCAGGGCTGGCTGACCCGAGTGCGTGAGATCTGCACCCGCAATGGGCTACTGATGGTCGTCGACGAGGTGATGGCCGGCTTCGGCCGCACGGGCCGCATGTGGGGCTGCGACCACGAGGGCGTCGTCCCGGACATCATGGCCGTATCGAAGAACACCGGCGGCGGGATCCCGTCGGGCGCCGTACTGACGCGCGCTGAGATCGCCGGAACGTTCCAGACCTCCGCCGCGCCGACCTTCGCCGGCAACGCCCTGGCGTGCGCCGCTGGCCTGGCAGCCACCCGTGTCATCCTGGACCAGAAGCTGTGGGAGAACGCCGCCGCCATGGGCCGGCGGCTGGTCGACGGCCTCCTGGCAATGAAGTCGGCGCGCTTCGTGGGCGAGGCGCGCTTCAAGGGTCTGATGGGCGGGTTGGAGTTGGTCAAGGACCGCAAGACCAAGGAGCCGCTGGGCAAGAAGGAGATGGCCCGCATCAAGGAGGAGACGCTGAAGCGCGGCGTGATGGTCACCTACTCGGGGCCGAAGGGCAACGTCTTCCGCGTCCAGCCGGCGCTCGTCATCAGCGCGGCGCAGATCGACCAGGTGGTAACGGCCTTCGACCAGGCGATCCTGGCCGTCGCGGGCTGAGACCGGAGCCGGGGAGCGCATGGTCTACCTGGCCATCGACGTTGGGACGGAGAGCCTTCGGGCCGGCCTGATCGGCCCGGACGGCCGCCTGTTGGCCTCGGCCCGCCAGGCCTACCCGACGGCGTATCCACAGCCTCACTGGGTAGAACAGAATCCGGATGACTGGTGGCAGGCGGCGCGGCGCGCGGTCCCGGCCGCCCTGGCGCAGGCCGGCCTGCAGCCAAGCCAGGTGGCCGCCATTGGGCTCGACGCCTTTGCCTCGACGCTGGTGGTGACGGATGACGCCGGGCGCCCCCTTCGGCCGGCGATCCTGTGGATGGATGCACGCGCTACCGAGCAAGCAGCGGCGATCGAACGGACGGGCGATCCGGTCCTGCGCTACGGCGGCGGTCAGGAATCGGTCGAGTGGATGCTGCCCCGGCTGCTGTGGCTGCGCCAGCACGAGCCGCGCCTGTACGAACGCTCTCGCTGGATGGTCGAGGCGGTCGACTGGTTCACCTATCGCCTGACGGGCGAGTGGACCCTCTCGCTGTGCGCCGTCACCGACCTGTGGCACTACGTGCCGTCGCGTGGGGGCTGGCCGACGACGCTGCTCGAGGCCGTCGGCCTGACCGAGGCACGCGCCCGCTGGCCCGACCGCATCCTCCCCATCGGTGCGCGCGCCGGGACCCTCTCCGCCGCCGCAGCGGACGAACTGGGACTGATCCCCGGGATCCCGGTCGCCGCCGGGGGCGTCGACGCGCACGTCGGACTGCTGGGGCTGGATGCGCTACGCCCGGGCCAGCTCGGGTTGATTCTCGGTTCCTCCTCCGTGCAGCTGACACTGATTGAGCAGCCGGCCTTTGATCCTGCGTTCTGGGGACCGTTCGAGGACACGATCCTCCCCGGGCGCTGGCTGATCGAGATGGGACAGGTGTCGACTGGCTCGCTGCTGCGCTGGTTCAAGGACAACCTGGCTTCGCCAGCTCTCAGTGCCGAGGCGGAGAAGGCCGGCGTCTCGCTGTATGCCTCCCTCGACCGGCTGGTCGACCTGCTGCCCCCGGGTTCCGGCGGACTGACGGCGCTCGACTACTGGCAGGGGAACCGCACACCGATCCGTGACCCGCTGGCGCGCGGCGCGCTGGTCGGATTGACGCTGTATCACACATCGGTCCACATCTTCCGGGCGCTGATGGAGGCGGCGGCGTTCGGCAACCGTCACGTCCTGGAGACGCTGGCCGCGGCCGGCGTGCCCATCTCCGATATCCGTGCTGCCGGCGGGGGCGCCGGGTCGGACGTCTGGCTGCAAATGCACGCCGACGTGGCTGGGGTACCGGTCAGCGTGACGTCGAGCGAAGACGCGGCGCTTGTGGGTGGAGCCATTGCCGCGGCGGTGTGTGCCGGTGAGTACGCCACACTAGAAGAAGCAGCCGCTGCGATGGTGCGGCCGGTGCGGACTTACCTTCCAGACGCCGCCCGACATGATGCCTACGCCCAGCCGTACGCCCTATACCGCGACCTGTATCCAGCACTCCGCCCGCTGTTCCCCCGTTTCGCCGCCAGCGCCGGGCGGGCGTGACCTACGCCCGTTTCCCTCGCGAGTAGAACCCGGCCGAGTCCGGCCATACGCGGGCAGCACCCCCAGGTTTCGCGGTAAAATCCAGTCCCCCAGGAGAGAACCCGGTGAGCGAGTCAGGCGCGCGGGGCCCGGTGCACGCGGCCCTACTGCGGTCGACGGTCCAGATTGTCCTGCCAGACGGCCGGGTCCTGGAGGGTCCGCGCGGCGCCAGCCTGGCGGAGTTTCTTACGCGGCCGGATCTCACCCCGGCGCCGATCGTCGGCGGGGTGGTCAACGGCGAGCTGCGCGAGCTGACCTACCCGATCGAGTCCGAAGCGCATGTCCGGCCGGTCACCATGGGCGAGGCCGACGGTATGCGCATCTACCGCCGCTCGCTCACCTTCCTGCTTGCCGCTGCCTTCGAAGCGCTGTTCCCCGACTGGCAGCTGACCGTCGACCACTCGGTCTCGTCCGGCGGCTACTTCTGCCAGGTGTCGGGCGGAGAACTCTCAGCCGATGATCTAGGGAAGCTGGAAGCGCGAATGCGCGAGCTGGTGGAGTTTGACCTGCCTTATGCCAAGTCCGAGGTCAAGCTGGCCGAGGCGATCGCCTACTTCCGCGACAAGGGCTACCTGGACAAGGCCCGCCTGCTGGCACACCGCCGCAAGCCGACGCTGGTACTGTATTCGCTCGGCAAGCTGCGCGACTACCATCACGGCTACATGGTCCCGTCCACCGGCTACCTGCGCTGGTTCGCGTTGAGCGCGGCGGAAGGCGGCTTCACCCTGCAGTTCCCCCGGCGCCACAAGCCGACTGAGGTGCTTGCCCCGCCGCGCTTCGCCAAGCTGTTGACCGCGTTCCGCCTGTACGGCGACTGGCTCGACCGGCTGGGGATCTCCAGCGTCGGGGCCATGAACGATGCTATCGTGGCCGGCCGCGCCCGCGAGATCATCCTGGTAGCCGAGGCGCTGCAGGAAGCCCAGATCGCCGCCATCGCCCAGCAGATCGCCGCGCGGCGCAAGGCTGCCCGCATCATCCTGATCGCCGGTCCGTCGTGTTCCGGCAAGACGACGTTCTCCAAGCGGTTATCGGTGCAGCTCCTGGCGCAGGGCATCTCGCCGCTGCCCATCGAGCTCGACAGCTTCTTTGTCGACCGGGAAAACACCCCCCGAGACGAGAAGGGCGAGTTCGACTATGAGGCGCTGGGTGCGCTCGACCTGATTCGGCTGAACAACGACCTGCGCCGGTTGACTGCCGGCGAGCAGGTGCGACTGCCGCGCTACGACTTCAAGGCAGGCAGCCAGGTCGAGGGCGACGTAGTAGGCCTGGGGCCGGGACAGGTGCTGGTCCTCGAGGGAATCCACGGGTTGAACCCCGAGCTGCTGCCGGAGATCCCGTCCGCCCAGACCTTCCATATCTACGCCTCGGCGCTCACGCAGCTCAACCTCGACCGCTACAACCGGGTGTCCACGACCGATACACGTCTGATCCGCCGCATCGTGCGCGATGCCACGCAGCGCGGCTACTCGGCGGCGGACACCATCCGCCGCTGGGAGTCCGTCCGCCGCGGCGAGAAGCGGCACATCTTCCCATACCAGGAGAACGCCGACGTCACGTTCAACTCGGCGCTCGTGTATGAGGGCTGCGCGCTGGCGCCGCTGGCCGAACCGCTGCTGCGGCAGGTCACCTTCGGCACGCCGGAGCACATCGAGGCCAAGCGGCTGCTGCGTTTCCTGGAGTGGTTCCTGCCCGTCGATCCTGGGCTGATCCCGGACAACTCGATCCTGCGCGAGTTCCTGGGGGGGTCGATCCTGACGGAGTTCACACCCTGGCAGCGGGCGGGGGCGGCGTAGCCGGCCGGGGGTCGAAAATGCTGGCTTGCACCTGGAGTCAATTCGGCGCGATAATAGGGGTTGCCTCATTGCGGGACCGGCCGGAGGGCGCCTCGGAGCCACCTTCGGCTGTTTTGTCATTAAGCGATGACTGAGCTGGTCGGGCGCACGCTAGCCAACTACACGATCCTGGAGGTCATTGGCCAGGGGGGCATGGCCACGGTTTACCGCGCCCAGGACCTGCGCGACCGGCACGTGGTGGCCATCAAGGTCCTTTCGCCGTATGTCGCCGCCGACCCAAAGTTCCGCGGCCGGTTCGACCGCGAGGTCACTCTCCTGAGGCGGCTCGAGCACCCGAACATCGTTCCAATCCTGGCCTTCGGGCAGGCCGATGGGTTCCACTACATCGTCATGCCCTACGTGTCATCCGGGACGCTGCACGAGCGCCTGCGGGCGGGACCGCTCCTGCCGCTGGAAGGCGGGCGCATCGTCGAGCAGATCACCTCCGCCCTGGACTTCGCCCACCAGCAAGGCGTCATTCACCGCGACATCAAACCTTCGAACATCCTGCTCGATGAGAGCGGCAACGCGCTGCTGACCGACTTCGGGTTCGCCCATGTCCCGTGGGACTCGGTCAGCCTGACCGGATCGCTGCTGATTGGAACGCCGGCGTACATGTCCCCGGAGCAGTGCCGGGGCGAGGACGTCGGGCAGGCATCGGACCAGTACTCGCTGGGCGTTGTGCTGTACCAATTGTGCGCCGGGCGCCTGCCGTACGAAGCCGACACGCCCATGGGCGTGGTCATCAAGCAGGCCAGTCAACCGCTCCCGGCGCCGCGCCTGGCGAACCCGAACCTACCCTACACCATTGAAGAGGTGTTGATCAAGGTCCTCGCCAAAGAGCCAGGCGAGCGCTACGAATCGGTCGCGGCGCTGAACCAGGCGTTCCAGGGTGCGCTCAAGGCGTCGCTCGATCCGAGCGGCACCTACCGCTTGCGGCAGCTGCGCGCAGAGCAACCGACGGAGAGCCTGTCGCGCGCGGTCGTTCTACGCGGCTGGGCACGTGAGAGCACCCGGCGCGTGCGCCGCTTCGCCCCGCTCCTGGCGGCCGTATTCCTGCTCGGTTGCCCGGCCGCCGCGTGGGGCTTCGGCGTCCTGCCCCCGCTCCTGGGCAACGACCCTGTGAGTGTCTCCGCCGCCTCTGCTTCGGAGGATCTGCTGGCCACCATCCAGTCGCTGTCGACCCAGAATGCCCCGGGAGAGGGGACTGTCATGGCGCCGGGCGCCGTCGAGACTGCGGTCAGCGGGACGGTCGCGGCGATGGGGATTCCCGAAGGCGGACTGACGACGTTGACCGAGCAAGCTGTCGCAGCCTCGACCGATGCCCCTACGCTCGGCGCCACACCGTCGCCGTCAAGGGCGCCGTTCGGCTATCGCACCCGTACGCCTGTGCCCACCTCGTCCGGCGGAGGCCAGCTGACGCTGCTGCCTGGCGAATCGTCCCCGACGCCGACTCCCACGCCGACCGGGGCGCTTCCTACATCGCCTGGCGGGCCAACCGCCACAAACACGCAAGCCTGGACGAACACGCCCATGCCTCCCACTGCCGTGCCTCCCACTGCTGTTCCGCCCACAGCCGTACCGCCCACTGCTGTTCCGCCCACAGCCGTACCGCCCACTGCTGTTCCGCCCACAACCGTACCGCCCACTGCTGTTCCGCCCACAGCCGTACCGCCCACTGCTGTTCCGCCCACAGCCGTACCGCCCACAGACAAGCCTACCAAAGAGCCGAAGTGCAATCACGGGCAGCCTTGCACGCCGACTCCCGGCTAGGAGTCTCACCCGGAGTCGCCTGCGCCTGGTGCATCCAAGCCAAAGCCCAGGGGCTGAGCCGAGTGTCGAAGTCGCTGTTGCAGCCCTGCATCGACGCGCCTGGAACGTCCCGAAATCGACGGGGGTCTTGCGGTCCTCTGCATTCGCGTGCGAGTCGTCCCCGAGTTCGGACCAGCGTGCACCCCGCCTGGAAGATCAGCGGCAACGCGTGCATCCCCTCGGCCCCTGCTTCCGGCGAGCACCTTTGCCCTCAGTGAAAAGAACGCCCTGGCACTTGCGCCAGGGCTCAAGCGCCCAGTCCTGGTACCACAGCTAGGCGGCTGTTCGCTGATAGCAGAGGGCGATTCACCAGAGGCCACTCGCTACCTGCTGCTTGCCTCCCTACACCAACCCCAACCCCCACAACGCCAGCATCCCGACGGCGATTGTCAACCAGGTGGAGCGCGTGCGCCAGGCGACGAGCGTCGCCAGCAGCCCGGCCCACAGCCGGTCGTTGTCCAGTGACAAGGCGAGATGACCGGCCGGGGAGAGGAGTCCGGGAAGGATGATGGCGGACAGCACAGCCGGTGGCACCAGGCGCAGTCCGCGGCGGACGGAATCCGGCAGGCGGTCGGGTGGAATGAGGGCGATGAAGGACAGGCGGACGGCGAAGGTTGCCAGCGCGCCGCCGAGGATCACCAGCCACAGCTCGGGGCGCGTCATCGGAGGGGCTCCTGTTCCGCCGAGCGCTGGCGCGCCAGGGCTTCCAGCAGCGCGCCGGCAGCAACCCCTCCGAGGATGGCGGCCATCAACCCGAGTTTGAGCGGCATCCCGATCAGGGCCACGCTCAGCCCGCCGGCGACCAGCGCCGAGGCGACGGATGGCCGGTCTTTCAACTGCGGCACGAGGATTGCCAGGAACGTCAGGGGCAGGGCGAAGTCGAGCGACCAGCTCTCGGGGATACGCGCCCCCAGGACGATCCCGGCCAGCGTGCTTCCCGCTCCCCCGGGTAGAACGATCGCCGGACGGCTAGAGTGTGGCGGGGGCGCGGCGGCTGCCGCCGTGATGCAAAGCTGATCCCACTTCGATGGGCTGAAGATCATGAATCTTCAGGCGGAATCTTGAGGACCGTCTCCAGGGGCACACCTGCCCGTTCTATCGTGTAGAGGACCTCGGCTTGGGGAAACGCCCCCCGTCCGCCGCCGCCGACAATATACGACCCGGGAGGGGGGCGAAGCCAAGTTTCTGCTGTCAGGGCGGCAAGCTGGAGGCCATCTCGGGCAAACGGCGTCATCGTGTGATGCTCGCGAGTGCCAATCAGGACCAACGCATTCTGAGGGGCGACCTGACCGATGAACTCAATTGCCTCACGATAGGTGGTACCCCAGGTGTCAAGACCGAATCTTCCGTTCGCGCCGACAATCCCACCGGTCAGCTCGTTGTAGTAGATTATCTCGTAGGGGTGCAACCGGGCAATTCCAAACAATCCGGGCGCAATGGCCATGCCCACGATCAGAGGAGCCCACACCATCCCCCTGAACACGCCAAAGATCTTGTCAAAGACAATCGCTGTCAGTATGAACAATGCGGGGAAGACGAACATCAACTGCCGGAAGGCATTGTAGATTTGGACGTCGAGCAACACCACCACTGCCAGCGGTGCCAAGAACCAGACAACCAGCAGGACTAACAAACCTGCGCTGCGACTTCTCCCCGCAATGCTGACTAGAGCTAGGAGGATGCCGATAAAGCCGAGAACAATCGCAGGCACAGTCAGCTGGAACAATATGATTCGCGGCACATAATGCCAGGGGAGCTCAGCTACTGAGTAGGCCCCACCTTCATACAACACGCGACCTTCCCACGGGAACCTGGCCATGCGGAATACTGCTTCGCCGAAGTGTTGCAACGTGGAACGCCATAGGAAAGGCCAGGCGGCATAGAGAGTCAAGACCGCGAGGGACCAATAGGCCGCCAGCGGCAACCAAGCTCTCCGTCCAATGCGGAAAAGCACATATGCCGAGACCAGGACACCGGCAAAGGGCCCGAACACTCGGATCGCGCTGCATAGGCCTAGCATGCCAGCCGCTACCCCCCACGACCAGTAACTTCTGGTCTTGTAGATCGAGCCCATTGAGATGGGCGATCCAAGCACCCGGCTCGAGAGGAGCGCTAACAGCGTAGTTCCGGCCAACAAGAATGGAATCCTGGCCCAGAGATAGAGTACTCTCGCCTTTTCGAGGTACAAGGATAGCGGGGTCTTCCAGGCGTCTTGAGCCACCCGATTGAACAGACTCTGGATTGGCCAAGCCGCCTGCCCATCGTATGCCAGTCGGATCAACGATGTTGCGCGGCCAAGAATGAGATGGGAAGTGAGTGAGTCGACCGCGGTCACGAGGAATCCGCACCATAACACTCCCAAGACGACTTTCGTTCTCGCCGGTGCGGCCCTCCACCCTCTGGTCAGGCGCCTTAGGAATGTGCTTGACTCCCGCAGGGGTCCGTGAAGCGATGGGCGCGGATCGCCGCCCACGAGCAGGTCGGACGCCCAAAGACCAACCCAGACGCTGCCGAGGAACGCAGTCATGAAAGGCGTGTCCTTCGGGTTCACGAATGCGTGGCCGAATATGAGCGGCTGGGATGCGAACAGCAATGCACTGGACAGAGCCGCTTTTCGGCTCGCGACTCGCAGCGCGAGCTCGTAGACCAGGATTGGCGCCGGGATGAAGGCAAGCCAATAGACAAAGTGGCCTGCGTCAGAAGAGTGCAAACCGGAGATCAGCCCGGTGAGCAGATTCCTTGCAAGGAGCCAGGCAACCGAGAAGGCTGGGCCGTAGAAGCGCAGGTCCGTCACGGTATCGCCTGGGACGCGCTGACCCAGATACATTTCTATAGTGTTTTCCGCGTACACCCTATGGAGGTATTCATCCCACGACTGACCATAGTCTCTCGCCAGGAACAGACCGACCCCTATTCCGACAATGATGAGCAGGGTAACTTCACGGCTGACACGTCTCATTGACTTCCGCCTGGGGATGGCGAGGGTATCCCGCGGGCCAGGGGGATCGCTGTTGCGTGCAGGCTGCGATGACTCTCGGGATCCTGTCATAGGGGCTGGGGGACCATCCGAGGATTGTACTTGAACCACGTAGCGCCCCTTCCGGTCGCCCTCATCCTGCTGCTACTGCATCGAATGGGCAGGCCTCGTTCTGACTCACATCAACGTTGGTCGTGACAGGCTGCCTATTATGTCGCGGCCGCAAGCTTTGGCATCACGATCCAGCTGGTCAGTGGGCTGCTCCGTATGCTCGATTCGCTCGACCAGGCGCATGGTTGCAGACGCATGGGGATTGGCCGACTCTGCAGGCGCGACCGTTGGATGGCGAACGGGTTCTATCGCCAGGACCTGCCGCGATTGGCTGGCCTTCCAGCAATTCGAAGCACCCACCAGCTCATTCTCCGATCTTCACCGGATTGGTTGGGCTGACCGTTGCCGGGCAACACAGAATCCGGCTTAACGAGCGGTATGGCATCTGTTGCGGTGGACGAATGCCCGACCGACGACGCCCAGATCGTCGACTGCCACCGGTAGCCCAGGAGTGTACCCTGCTAGCTGCTGACTGCTAATTGCTGACCACCAATTGCCCGCTGCTAGTTGCCCTCTACACCAACCCCAACCCCCACAACGCCAGCATCCCGACGGCGATTGTCAACCAGGTGGAGCGCGTGCGCCAGGCGACGAGCGTCGCCAGCAGCCCGGCCCACAGCCGGTCGTTGTCCAGTGACAAGGCGAGATGACCGGCCGGGGAGAGGAGTCCGGGAAGGATGATGGCGGACAGCACAGCCGGTGGCACCAGGCGCAGTCCGCGGCGGACGGAATCCGGCAGGCGGTCGGGTGGAATGAGGGCGATGAAGGACAGGCGGACGGCGAAGGTTGCCAGCGCGCCGCCGAGGATCACCAGCCACAGCTCGGGGCGCGTCATCGGAGGGGCTCCTGTTCCGCCGAGCGCTGGCGCGCCAGGGCTTCCAGCAGCGCGCCGGCAGCAACCCCTCCGAGGATGGCGGCCATCAACCCGAGTTTGAGCGGCATCCCGATCAGGGCCACGCTCAGCCCGCCGGCGACCAGCGCCGAGGCGACGGATGGCCGGTCTTTCAGCTGCGGCACGAGGATTGCCAGGAACGTCAGGGGCAGGGCGAAGTCGAGCGACCAGCTCTCGGGGATACGCGCCCCCAGGACGATCCCGGCCAGCGTGCTCAGCTGCCAGGAGGCCCACAGCGTCAGGCCGGTGCCAAGGAAGTACCAGTGCGCCGTCCGGCGGTCTTCCCGTTGATAGCGCAGGCTGGCCATAGCGAAGGCCTCGTCGGTCAGGAGCCAGGCCAGCGGGATCTTCCAGCGCAGGCTGAGCGACTGGACGTGCGGGCCGAGGGCGGCGCTGTACAGCATGTGGCGCAGGTTGACGACCAGGATCGTGGCCACAATGAGCAGCGCCGGTGTCTCTCCGGCGATAAGACCGATAGCGACGAACTGGGAGCTCCCGGCGAAGACGAAGACCGACAGGCCCTGCGCCTCTAGGGCTGGGATCCCGGCGGCCACGGCCAGCGCCCCGAAGATCAGACCGAAGGGGACGACGCCCAGCAGCAGCGGCAGTTGGTCGCGCGCCCCGGCCAGGAACTCTGACCGGGACGTGGCCGGAGGCGGTGCGGGAGGTGGGGGGGCAGAGGTCATCAAGCCCGCGCCCGAGACAGGCGGCCACCCGCGAGGCAGGTCATGACCGCAGGTACTCGATGATCAACTGGGCCGTCGCCACCAGCGCATCCAGGTGCGTGCGCTCGTAGTTGTGAGACGCGTCGATCCCGGGGCCGAGGAGCGCCACGCGCACGTCAGCTGGCGTGCGCCACACCGTTTGCGCGTCCGAGCGGTAGTGCGGGTAAGTGTCGATGCGCAGCGGCAGGTTGAGCGACTCGCCCAGGTGACGCAGCCGCGCCGTGAGCGCCGAGTCGTACGGCCCGCCCGAATCCAGGGCGCACACGGTCACGCGGTGCTCGTCCGATGCCTGCCCATCCCCGACGACGGCCATGTCGACCGCCACCAGCTCCGCCAGGTCCGGCGGCAGCCCGGCGGTTGCGCCGTGCCCAGCCTCTTCGTAGTTCGAGATCATGATCGTCGTACGCTGCGCCGGCGCGACGCCGGCGGCGCGCATCGCCTGAAGCGCTGCCAGGACGCAGGCCACCCCGGCCTTGTCATCCAGATGCCGCGAGCGGATGTAGCCGCTCTGGCTGACCTCGAGGCGCGGGTCGAAGGCCACCAGGTCACCGACCTCCACGCCCAGCGCCCGCGTCTGCAATGCCGTGTGCACCGGCTCGTCCAGCCGGACCTCGAGCGTCTCGTCCGAGCGCCTGAGCTCCTCGGAGTCGCTGCCGTAGATATGGTCGGAGGCCTGGGTGCACAGCACCGACCCGCGGATGCGCCGACCGTTGTAGCATAGGACGGTCACGCCTTCGCCCTCGATCGTGTTCCAGGCGTAGTGGCCCACCTGGGCGAGGCGCAGCCGGCCGGAGGCTTTGATCTCCTTGACCATCGCCCCCAGCGTGTCGACATGCGCCACAACGCCCCGTGGGGTGCTTGCCGAGGCGCCTGCCCAGTCGGCGAGGACGGCGCCCTTGTTCGTGCGCCGCGGAACGAAACCCAGGGCGGCCAATGCCTGGTCGACGCGCTCCATCGCTTCGGCGGTGAAGCCTGACGGGCTGGGAGTCTCCAGCAGCTTGACCAGGACGTCGATGAGGAAGCTGCGATCGATGGTCAGCATGGTCACCTTCCCGTTCCCGCAGGTAGTGCAATCATAGCCAGCCGCGGGGGTTTTGAGAAGGAGAACGGAGCGGCGAGTGCGACCGGCGGTGCAGGGCCGGAGGCAGGCGGGACCAGGCCAACCACCTTCGTTTCGGTTCGGTGAGCGTCGCACAGGAGGTTCAGCAGGGCGGGTTGGATGCCAGCCCCTCCAGCGCCAGCCGACGGGCGCAGGATACGACGGTGGGAACTACAATGTGGGTGCGGGCGTCTAGCCTCTGCAACGAAGAGGAGCGAGACGATGAACCTGCGACGCTGGTGGTCACTGCTCCTTCTCGCCATTCCGCTGGCCGTCACCGGCTGCGGAGTGCAGGTCGATCCGGGCGCCCTGGCGCCGTCGGTGGAGCCGGGCATGCAGCGGGCACTCGTGACGCCGGCAGCCGCCGAGATCCTGCTGCTCGAGAGCTTTCCGGTCCAGGTGAGGCTCGAGATCACGGGCGAGCTGCCCAACCCGTGCTCCCGCCTTGGGTGGGCGGTGACGCCGGGCGACGATCAGGGCCGGATCCAGGTGGCGTTGTTTGTCGACGAACCCACCGAGGCCGCCTGCATCCAGGTGGTGGCTCCTTACGCAGAGAGCATACCGCTCGGGGCTTTCGAGCGCGGCTCGTACGCCGTGTTCGTCAACGGACAGCAAGTCGGGGAGTTCGTCCTGCCGTAGAGGCTGACCTTCCTCCCATCCTGACGCTGCGCCTTCCGTGATAGAGTCAGGCGAATTGGGCCTGGGCGCGGACGGAGAGGGCGTATGCCGGGGTTGGTCGGGAAGACGCTCGACTCGTACCGCCTGGTCGAGCAGATCGGCCAGGGTGGAATGGCCACGGTCTACCGCGCCATCGACAGCCGCACACAGCAGGAAGTCGCGGTCAAGGTCCTCTCCCCCACCATCTCATCGGAAAGACACTTCGTCCGCCGCTTCCGCCGCGAAGCCGGCCTCCTGTTCCGCTTGCGCCATCCGAATATCGTTCCGGTCACCGACTACGGCGAGGCCGGCGGGTTCGTCTACCTGGTCATGCCTTTCGTCCAGGGTGAGACGCTGCATGAGCGCCTGATCCAGCAGAAGGTGTCACTCCAGGATCTGTCGAAATGGATCGGCCAGCTCGCCGACGGACTGCAGTTCGCCCACGATCAGGGTGTCATCCACCGCGACATCAAGCCTGCGAACGTGATGATCAGCCACACCGGCAACGCGCTGCTGACCGACTTCGGATTGGCGCGGCTGGTCGAGGGCTCGACCTCGCTGACGGGGTCGATGCTGATGGGGACGCCGGCCTACGTCTCACCTGAGCAGGGCAAGGGCCAGAAGCTCGACGCGCGTTCGGACCAGTACGCGCTGGGTGTGATCCTGTACCAGATTGCCGCCGGGCGGCTGCCGTTCGAAGGCGAGACACCGATGGGCACCGTACTGCTGCACATCCAGGAGCCGGTGCCCCCGATCCGGATCTTCAACAAGGAGGTTTCGCCGTCGGTCGAGCGCGTCCTGGCTAAAGCGCTGGCGAAGGCCCCGGAAGGCCGCTTCCCGAGCGTGGCGGCGTTGAATGCCGCCTACCAGGCGGCGTTGACCGGAGGGGCGGAGGCAGGACGCCAGGCGACCCAGGTGATCACGGGGGCGCGCCGCGAGGCACCGTCCCGGGTCATGGCGCCGCGCCGCGTCGGGTCGCGGCTCGGTTGGGCAATCATCGCCGTGCTCGTCGTCGGCGTGGTGGGCCTGGCGGCCGCTGTCGCCTGGCCAGCGCTGAACGGAAACACAACGCCTTCCAGCCCGGCAACCGAGGCGGCCCCTGCGTCTGTACCGGTCATAGCGCCGGTCGCGTCCGTGCCTCCCAGCCCGAGCCCTGTGCCGACGCCCGTTCCGACGGCTGTTGTCTCCCCGACCTGTCCCGGGCTGCAGCTGGTCGGATTTAGGCGCAGCGGCGCCGAGGTCACGTGGACGATCGACAACGCCACGCCGAACGAGCTGTACTTGGTGGACTCGCCGATCCAATGGAGGTCCAACAATCCATTGACCGAAGTGCGGATGGGGGGTGAGAAGATCCTGCCTCCTCCAGGGCAGGCGATCGGTCCCGATGCCGTCTTCTCCGTGACCCGCGACCAGCGCACGGCGATTGCTGCTGGGAGCGGCAAGGACTTCACACTGGTCTTCACCTGGTCCGACATTGAGCCTCTGTTGCGAATGGACCTGGTCTTCTCGGGCGGCTGCACGCTCTCCGTCGGCTCCTGATCCCCACCCGTCCCCCGGGAAGCACCGATCATGGCGCGGCCTCCGGCCGCGAGGAGCGAGGAGACAGGATGGCCGACCCGCGTTTGGAGCAGCTTGCCCGCGTGCTGGTGAACTACTCGACCGAGATCAAGCCGCGTGACCACGTGGGGGTGATCGCCTCGCCACTGGCGACGCCGCTGGTGCGCGAGATCGTGCGCCAGGTGCTGCGGGCCGGCGGCTACGCGTATCCTCTGCTCGGCTTCGACACGTACCCGGGCTACTTTGGCTTCGACGACATCTTCCTGACCGAGGCCAACGACGACCAGCTGCAGCACGTCTCGCGCATCGAAAGGATGCTGCGGAGTGAGTTCGAGGCGTTGATCATCGTGCGCAGCCGGGAGAACACGCGCAGCTTGGCCGGCGTGGACAACGAACGGCGGGCGATGCGCAACCGCGCCCACGCCGAGCTGCAGGCCGTCTTCCTTGAGCGCGGCTCCCGGCGCGAGCTCAAGTGGTGCTTCACCCTGTTCCCGACAGCCGCGCTGGCGCAGGACGCCGACATGAGCCTGGAAGACTACGAGAAGTTCGTCTTTGGTGGAATGTACGTCGACAAACCGGATGCCGCCGCGCACTGGCGGCAGCGGCGCGACGAACAGGCGCGGTTGATCGAATGGCTGCGCGGGCGGAAGCGGATCGAGGTGCGCGGGCCGAACGCCGATCTGCGGCTGTCCGTGGAGGGCCGTACGTTTGTGAACTGCTGCGGTCAGGTAAACATGCCCGACGGCGAAATCTTCACCGGCCCGGTCGAGGACTCGGCCGAGGGCTGGGTGCGATTCACCTATCCGGCCATCGCCTCCGGGGTCGAGGTCGATGGCATCGAGCTGACGTTTGAGCGCGGCCGCGTAGTGAAGGCGAGCGCCAGCAAGAACGAGGGCTTCTTGTTGAGCGCGCTGGACACGGATGCTGGATCGCGCTACCTGGGCGAGTGGGCCATCGGGAACAACGCCCGCATCAACCGCTTCACCAAGGACATACTGTTCGACGAGAAGATCACCGGAAGCTTCCACATGGCGGTGGGCTCCGGGTACCCAGAGACGGGATCGAAGAACCACAGCGCCATCCACTGGGACATGATCTGCGACATGCGCCAGGGCGGGCAGATCCTGGTGGACGGCGATCTGTTCTACGATTCGGGGAAGTTCACAGTCTGAAGGCTTCCGCAGCCAACCCGTCTGACGTTTAGGTAGCCCCAAGAGCGACGATCCACCCGACCACGTGACACGTGGCAACGCCACGTGTCACGTCGTTCTGCGTCGATCAGACCGCCTGCGACCCGGGGCGCACTGGATGACCTGACAGGTGGCCAAGCCACCTGTCAGGTCATGGGTCCGCGGAGAGGGACCGGGCGCAACAGATACGCTGGGATCCCGGCTGACGGTTCGAGAGCTGCACCATCCAGCGCCGCCTGCAGTTCATCCACGTTCTCCCGCAGCCGCGCGACGTCCACGCCGCGACACACGTGGGGGAGCGGCATCAGCCAGCCACGCAGGCGCAGCAGCATCTTGCGCGCGCCGCGCAGGTTGTTCCGTTCGAGGTGCAGGTACGCCACGGCCAGTTGGAGCAGGACTCGGTACAGTGCCGCTTCCGGCCCGTCGGTGTCGAGGACGGCGGCCTCCAGCTGCTCATGGGCGGCGAAGTAGTCCCGGGTCTGCACCAGGCGGATCCCCTCGGCCGCACGGGCATCCAGCGCACCCCGGCACGCGGTCTCGACGGCCTCGGGATCGTGCTGGCGGGCGTGCTCGGTCAGAATTCCCGGAAGCGCGGCCAGGAATGCCCCGCGCGGCAGCGCCTTCACGACACCCAGGTCGCGCGCCCGCTGCAGGTGCTCCGCTTCGACGTGAGGCCCGAAGGCAAGCAGTGGAATGCGACGGGTGGCGGCCGACGTGCTGAGGACCTGGATCCACCGCTCCCATGGAAGGGTCGTCGAACTCAGGTCGAACACGATCAACGCCGGCTGTCGGTCGACCACGGCGCGCAGGAACCGGGCGTCGCTGCCCTCCAGCGGCTCCGTGATCGGCAGGTTCCCGGGGGCTGGTTCATCCTCGGCGTCGAACGCCTGGGGCGCGTCGATGATGAAGGGGGACAGTCTTGCAGCATGGGCCGCATCCTCCAGCCGCGGGATGACGAAGAAATCGTCACACACCAGCAGGACCGCGGGGTCGGGAGATGCAGATTCGCTCGCCTGCGTCATCGCGGGTGATCCATTCAGACCGCGTCTCGATGGCGAGTCGCCTCGCCCCTGACACGGCAACCTGGGCGGAGCCCTGGGGGGCCATCCCCCGTCGATGATTGAAGCCACGACCTGACAGGTGGCGGAGCCACCTGTCAGGTCTTCGCGTCGGTGCGCACGGGCTCTCGCAGCGCAACCAGGACCAACACTGCCCCCAGGGTCAGGACTGCGGTGTTCAGATAGAACGGCGTAGCCGGGCTTACCTGGTCGTACAGCCAGCCCCCAGCCAGCGGGCCGAGCGCCGCGCCCAGAAAGTAGGCGAAGGTGTACAGTCCGTAGCTCGTACCGCGCACATCTTCGCCTGCGATGTCGGCCACATAAGCCCGCTCGGCGGGGATGGAGGCGGCGTAACCCGCCGATTCGACCGCCCACAACCCGGCGAGCGCCGCGAGCGATCGCAAGTGAGGGATCAGGGCCGAGGCAGCCGCCCCGATCAGCAGGCCGAGGATCATCGGCTTCCGTCGCCCGAAGCGGTCGGCGAAGATCCCCATGCGCGACGGCAGGAACGAACTGATCAGCGCCGCCGGCAGGTAGGCCAGGGCGAGCCCATCCACCTCGGCGTGCAGCGAGTCTTGAAGGAAGATCATCAGCAGCGGCCAGACCATGGCGCTCGAAGCGCCGGTCAGGAGCACGATCCCCATCAACGTGAACAGCCGGCGGCTGACGGTGCGTGAGGCCGGAGCGCTGCCGCGCACCACCGGGCGGGTCTCGCGCGTCCCGCGCCAGGCAATCCCGAGCGCGCCGATGGTGGTCAACCCATAGACGGCAAACAAGATCCACCAGACGCGCGGCCAGTCCATGCTTCCGGCTCGCTGCAGGCTGAAGATCAGCGTGAATCCCATCGTGGTACCGATGATGGCGCCGCGATTGGTCGCCTCATCGATCAATCCGAAACTCAGCCCGCGCCCGCCCGCCGCCGCCAGGTCGGCCACCATGGTGTAGGCCGTCAGCCACAGGAAGGCGGCGCCGATGCCCTGGAGGAAACGCGCCATGGTCAGCATCCAGACCGTGGTCGCGAAGGCAAATGCCAGGATGGCCGCCAGGTATCCTGCCAGGCCCGCCAGCAGGAACGGCCGCCGGCCCCAGCGATCCAGGGCACGTCCCAGGAAGGGCCGGACGAGGACGGGGACAACCGAGAAGGCCGAGAAGAAGGCGCCCACCTCGAGCGCCGAGGCGCCCAGCTCCCGGCCGTAGATCGGAAGGATGAAGGCCAGGATGCCGAAGGGGAACGAGACGAGGAAGACCGCCCGCCAGAGGGCGGAGAGCGTCTTGCCTTCAGGCGGCGTGGAGCTCACGTCCATGCGGGCACCGGTGTGGTCAGACCCGCGGCAGGGCAATCGTCTTCTGCGCCTGGTACTTGCCTTTCTTATCGGCGTACGACGTGTGGCAGACCTCGTCGGCCTCGAAGAACAGCACCTGGGCGATGCCCTCGTTGGCGTAGATCCGGGCGGGGAGCGGCGTGGTGTTGGAGATCTCCAGCGTTACGAAGCCTTCCCACTCCGGCTCGAAGGGGGTGACGTTGACGATGATCCCGCAGCGGGCATAGGTGGACTTGCCCAGACACACGGTCAGCACCGTGCGCGGGATGCGGAAGTACTCGACCGTGCGGGCCAGAACGAACGAGTTGGGCGGGATGACGCACACCTCGCCCTTGAAGTCGACCATCGACTTCGGGTCGAAGTGCTTGGGATCGACCACCGCCGAGAAGACGTTGGTGAAGATCTTGAACTCATCGGCGACCCGGATGTCGTACCCGTAGGACGACACCCCATAGGAGATCACGCCGTCGCGCACCTGGTCCTCGACGAAGGGTTCGATCATGTGCTGCTCGCGCGCCATGCGCACGATCCACGTATCGGGCTTGAGCCCCATGCCGGCCTCCAGCGGTCAGGATGATGGCGTCTCTCGGTGCGGATCGTTGCGCACCGGGTTGGTAAGTGTGCCCAGGCCCTCGACCTCGACGCGAACCTCGTCGCCGGCCTCGAGCGCGCCGACGCCCGACGGGGTCCCGGTCAGGATGACGTCGCCTGGCTCGAGGGTCATGATCGATGAGACGAAGGCGACCAGGGTCGGGACGGGGAAGATCATATCGCGGGTCGAGGCCATCTGGCGCAGCTGGCCGTTGACGTGGCAGGTCACGAGCACGTCCGAGGGATCGAGGCGCGTCTCGATCCATGGGCCGAGCGGGCAGAACGTGTCGAAGCCCTTGCCGCGGGTCCACTGCCCGTCACTGCGCTGCAGGTCGCGCGCCGTCACGTCGTTGGCGGCGGTGTAGCCGAGGACGTACCCGGGCGCCTCGGCCGGGCTGATCCACCGCCCGGGTTGCCCGATAACCACCGCCAGCTCCGCTTCGTGCTCGACGCGCTGCGACTGCGGCGGCAGGAGGATCGGCTCGCCCGGTCCGATTACGGCGCTCGGCGGCTTGGAGAACAACAGGGGGAGCGTCGGGATCGCGGCGTCATGTTCGGCGGCGTGTGCGGCGTAGTTGCGGCCGACGCAGATGATCTTACCCGGCGTCACCGGCGGCAGGAGCTGGACGGTCGCCAGAGGCCGGTCGGCCGGCTCGCGGCGGAAGTCGCTGAATGGCGAGCCGGAGATCAGGCCGACCCGGTCCTCCGAGATCCATCCCCAGGCCGGCCAGGCATCGGGTTGATCGCGGAAGCGGACGATCCTCATGCAGGCCTCCTCGGACGCGTGTCAGGGCTTGCGTGCCCAGGCCAAATCATAATCGACCTGCCAGGGGAGGACATCGATATCGTGCAGGCCGGCCGCCTGCAGGAAGGCGGGGAACGCGCTGCGCCGAATGGTCCGGCCGAAGATCCAGCGCGCGTCTCGGCTGACGCGGTTGGTGATCAGCAACCATCCCCCCTGGCGCAAGACGCGGGTCATTTCGCGCACGGTCCGCTCCGGGTGCTGGGTGAACTCAAGCATCTCGAGCGAGACCACGAAGTCGAAGGTGCCAGCTGGGAACGGCAGAGGCCGGGCCCAGCCCCGGACCCACGTCACATCGGGGTGGGCGGCACGCTGCCGTCCGAGGGCGAGCATGCGGCGCGAGGGCTCGAGGCAGACGAGCAGGCCATCGAACTCCGCGGCGGAAAGCAGGTCGCGCGCCGTGCGGCCGGTCCCGGCGCCAATGTCGAGCAGCCGCGCCCCGGACAGTGAGCCGATGGCGCCGGCGAGCGGCTCACCCAGAAAGCGGCGTTCCCAATCCGGGTCGAAGTGCTTGATGGAGTCATACCGGTTGGCCGCCAGATCGTAGGTGGCGACGACAAAGCGCGGGCCAAGGTGGGCGCCCTCACAGATCCAGAGCTCCCAGATCAGCACGACGAGCCCGAGGAGCAGGGCGACGATCAGCAGGAGCATGGCGGCGAGGCGTGGAGCGCTGGAACTCGGCGATGCGCGGCGGCGCGAGCCAGACGTCGGGCCATGCGGCGGCTAGTGACTGCCCTTCAACAGGCGCTGGGTCAACTCGGACACGCGGTCCTGCACCGGCCGGAAGAGCCCCGGCCGGGCGTGCAGCAGCATGCGCACCAACGCAACCACAAGCGCCTGAATCAGGATCCCACCTACCGCCGGGTCCGGGCTGGCATGTGCCGTGAGCAGCAGGTCGGCATGCTGCGCAGCCTGGGCGGAGGGCGAGGCGACGAGCGCCGCAGTCCGCACGCCGCCCGACCGAGCTTCAGCCAGGGCGCGGGCGATGAACGGTGTCTGTTCCTCGATGATCACGGCCAGGAGCAGATCGCCCTTGCGCACGCCAGCCAGAGCGCCAGCCATCTCCGGGACGCCGCTGTTGGCGAAGACGACCGCGTAGCCGGCGGCCTCCAACCAGGTTGCCAGGGTGCGAGCTGGCGGCACGGCCAGGCCTTCGGCCAGGAGGACGATGCGCTTGGCGCCATCGAGGGCATCCAGGATTCCCTGCGCCGCCTGGACTGGTAGGCTGCGCCGGGTGAGGTCGAGGGCGCGCGACACCTCGAGCAGCGCCGCGTCGCAGGCGGCGGCCGCCGTTGCCGGCTCCGCTTCGTGCCGGGCGAGAAGCTGGTCTTTGACCTTCTGGCGGATCTCGCGCTGAAGTTCGGGATAGCCCGGGTAGCCCAGCTTCTGGGCGAAACGGACGACGGTCGCCGGGTCCAGATCGAGTGTGTGGGCGAGCTCGGTGGCGGTCAGGAAGGATGCTTCGGCATAGGAGTCTAGCAGGAAGTCGGCCAGGCGGACGAAGCTGGGGGACAGCCCGCCGCGCACCTCGCGGATCCGCTCTTCATACGTGGCCATCCTGCCGCTCCGCTTGGAAGGGAGAACTCTCCCCGGGGGCCATCGACTGTAGCACGGCCCGCCCTGTAACGCAATCCGGCTTGCATCTTCATCCTGAGGTGGACTGCCGTGTTCGTGCCCACGGCGAAGGCGGGCCGGGCGCGTCGCACGATTTCCGACGTCCCTGGACTTCGGAGGTCGAGATGAGGCTATAATGCCCGCGCGGGCGGATAGCTCAGCTGGTTAGAGCACTTCTCTTACACAGAAGGGGTCGCAGGTTCGAGTCCTGTTCCGCCCACCTGGGGCGTCGTCACGACGCCCTGTGTGCATTCTGAGGCGGGGAGGCGCTAGATGCGGGTGCGACTCGCAGCCGGTGTGGCACTGCTCAGCCTGGCTTGCAGCCTTGTCTCGCGGCCTCTGCCGCCGACCCCCGCACCAACACAAGCGCCGGCGACACGGGCACTCCCGACGCTTGTCCCGACCTCGACTTCGGCCCCGACGCCGCCGTCGGAGGTTCTCCCGCCGACACCGATCGTCGACTGGTCCGACGTTGAGCCGCAACGCGAGGTGCTGCTCGAGGCCTTCGCCGCCGACGCTTCAAGCTTCCCCCTGGCGACGCGCTACTGGATCGAGGCGGTCGTCCGCTTCGATCCGCTCCAGCCGCAGGCGTTCATCGACGGCCGGGAGCGCGTGCGATTCACCAATCCGCTCGAACACCCGTTGGACGACCTCGTGCTCATGCTGTGGCCGAACGACGATCAGTACGCGGCCGAAATGCAGGCCGGCCCGGCGATCATCGATGGCCAGGTCGTCACCCCGAAGCCCGAGCCGCGAGGCGTCGGTCTGCGCTATGAGCTGACCACACCGCTGCCCCCCGGGGAAACTCTCGATCTGACGATACCCTTCCACATTATCGCCTCCGGCCCGATTCGGCCGCAGGCGCCCAAGCGTTTTGGCATCGCCGAGGGTATGCTGCTGGCGCCGACGTTCTATCCACTCATCCCGCGCCTGTCTTCGGAAGGGGAGTGGGAAGCCCTGCCGGCGCCGCCGGGTGGAGACACGACCAACTCGGATATCGCCTTCTATGATGTCCGCCTGACCGTGCCCGACGGCATAGCCGTCGCCGCCACCGGGCGTGAGCTCGAACGCGTTGCCGGGGCCAATGGCACGCTGACCGTGCGCTTCGCCAGCGGCCCGGTGCGCGACTTCGCCTTCGCCCTGGGACGCTTCGTCTCGGCGGAGGCGCGGGCCGGCGAGGTCGTCGTCCGCGCCTGGGTGCTGGAGGCACACGTTGCGGCCGCGGAGGATACCGCCCGCGTCGCGGCGCAGGCCGTGGAGACCTTTGAGCAACTGATCGGCGCGTACCCTTACAACGAGCTCGACGTCGTCGATGCGCCCGGCGCCTTTGGCGGGATCGAGTATCCTGGCCTGGTTTTCATTGGTGTCGTGGGAGATGCCTGGGATGACATCGTCGTCGTCCATGAAGTCGCTCACCAGTGGTTCTACGCGCTGATTGGCAATGACCAGCTGCTCGAGCCGTGGCTGGACGAAGCCGCCGCCTCGTATGCCGAGTCGCTCTTCTTCGAGGCCACCGGCGATCCTCGCTCCGCCACCGGGTTGCTGGACGAAGACCGCCTCATCCTGCGTTCGATGGATGAGACGGACACACCCATCGGCCTGCCGGTATCCGAGTACGGCAGCGAGGCCGAATACGGGGTCTACGTGTACCTGAAGGGGGCCTTGTTCTTTGACGCTCTGCGTAACAGGCTCGGCGAAGAAGGATTCGGTGCCTTCTTGCAGGCATACTTCTCGCAGCACCGCTACGGATTCGCCAGCGCCGCGTCTTTCCAGTCGGCCGCCGAGGCGACTTGCGGCTGCGATCTGGATGACCTTTTCGACCTGTGGGTTTACGAGGGCGGGGAGCTGCCCCTCCCGTAGGCAGCGCGGATTGATCGGCGGGCGTCTCCACCCTGGGAGGGATGTGAGATGAAGACGCTGCGCAGTGGGTGTTTGCTGGCGGTCCTCACGGGATGCGTCGTTCTCTTCGCCGTCGCGGCGGTGGCCGGCCGGGACATCGGCTCGGCCCCCGGCTGCTGGTCGCCGGAGTGGGGGGACCTGCGCGAGGGTTTGTCCTATCGCGGGGTCCTCTCCGGTGACCGGGAACGGTGCTACCTGGCGTTTGTGCCTCCGGCCCTCGATCGGGCCCGCGCCGTGCCCATCGTGTTCAGCCTGCACGGCTTCGCTGCCAACCCCGATGGACAACGCGCCAACGCCCGCTGGGAGGCATTGGCCGCAGAACACGGCTTCATCGTCGTCTACCCGCAGGGATTATCGTTCCCGCTGCGCTGGAATGTCGGGCCGCAGGCCAGGCTCGGAGATGTCGACGATGTCCGATTCACGGTTGAGATCCTGGACGACCTGTCGGCTCGCCTGGCGGTAGACCCGGCGCGCGTGTTCGTCAGTGGGTTCTCCAATGGCGGCCACATGACGCACTTGCTGGCCTGCGCGCTGGCGGATCGAATTGCCGCCGTCGGCATTGTGGAAGGCATGGGCGCGGATGGACCGCAAGGCTGCCACCCCGTCCGGCCCGTTCCGGTGATGAGTTTCTTCTCGGTGACCGACCCGATGGCCAGGCCGCTGGCGATCCCGGACTGGCTGACCGACATCGTTTTCAATGTCTCCGTCGACGCCGCCGCGCCTGGACCCGCCTCGCCCCAGGCTTGGGCGGCCGGCTGGGCGGAGCGCAACGGCTGCCGCCGGCCGGCGCTCACAGAGTCCCTCAGCGCAGGCATCACGCAGCTGCGCTACACGGGCTGCGCGCGCGACGCCGAGGTTGTGCTGATCTCGATCCCTGGCATGGGGCATGCCTGGCCGGGCGGGCCGTCCCTGCCGATGATGGGGAAGACGACGACCGATATCGACGCCACCCGTATGCTCTGGGAGTTCTTCGCCCGGCATCCTCTTCTGCCGGGAGGTTGAGGCGTCGGCAGACTGTGATCAGGGGCGCGATTGCAGGCAGGGGCGGGTCTCAGGCTCACCCCTACGCTGGTTAGCAGGGTCCGCATAGGTCATGGTGCGGGCTGGGATGCCCCCGTGCTTCTCGTCGGGTGAGTCATCCAGACAAGCGCCGGCTTCCGGCTGGCGGATCTTCGTGTGTCCTTCGGCACATGCCTCTGCCCGCAGGGTTTCGCTTGACCAACACACTCCCGCGGGCCTACAATCGATTTGTCTGACATCCTGACTCGCCTCGATCCACACCTCCGGGGGTGAAAACCATGACCGATTTCCTCGTGCGCGGCCGGCTGGCCGATCTCGACCCCGCCCTATTCGACCTGCTGCAGATCGAATCCGAACGCCAGTATCGCAAGCTGATCCTGATCCCATCCGAGAGCAGCGCGCCGCTGGCGGTGCGCGAGGCGCTGGCGTCGGCCTTCCAGAACATCTATGCCGAAGGCTACCCGGATGACGAGACGCGCGGGCAGACCGAGGCCGAGATCCTCGATTTCGAGCGCCAGCTGGCGAGCTACCGGCGCTTCTCCGATCCGCGCTACTACAAGGGCGTGGAGTATGCCGACATCGTCGAGGCGCTGGCGCGGCGCCGGTGCGCCGAAGCCTTTGCGGCCAACGGGTTGAGCGCCGATGACCTGTTCGTCAATGTCCAGCCGCTCTCGGGCGCTCCGGCCAACAACGCCGTCTACCACGCGCTCATGGAACCCGGTGCGGTCGTCCTGGGAATGAACTTGCTCCACGGCGGCCACCTGACGCACGGCTCGCCGGTCAACCGCTCCGGCAAGCTCTACAAAGCCGTGCACTACAAGGTCGATCCGAAGACTGAGCGGATCGACTACGACGCCGTGGCGGCGCTAGCCCGCGAGCACCGGCCGAAGATGATCATCGCCGGCTACTCGTCGTACCCGTGGTCGGTGGACTGGAAGCGCTTCCGCGCCATCGCCGACGAAGTCGGCGCCTACCTGCTGGCCGACATCGCCCATGTGGCCGGGCTGGTGGCGGCGGGGGCGCTTCCCTCGCCGGTCGGCATCGCCGACGTCGTCAGCTTCACCACCCACAAGTCGCTGTGCGGCCCGCGCGGGGCGGCGCTGATCACGCACATGGGCTCGCTCTCGCGCTTGCTTGACCGGGCCGTCTTCCCGGGCGAGCAGGGCGGGCCGCACGTCAACACGATGGCCGCCCAGGCGCTGACCTTCAAGCTCGCCCGCACGCCGGAGTTCGCCGCCTTGCAGAAGCAGGTCGTCGCCAACGCCGCGGCGCTGACGCGCGGCCTCGAGCGCGCCGGGCTGCGCATCCCGTTCGGCGGCACCGACACGCACATGACCAACCTCGACTGCAAATCGGTGACCGGGCCCGGCGGGACGCCGCTCTCCGGCGACATAGCCGCCCGCGTGCTGGATCTGGCCGGCATCGTCGTCAACCGCAACACCATCCCGGGCGACACGACCGCCGCCAACCCGTCCGGCGTCCGGCTGGGCACGCCCTGGATCACACAGCGCGGCTTCACCGCGGCCGAGAGCGAGACGCTCGGCGCGTGGATCGGCGAACTGCTGCACGCCTGTGTGCCCTACGTCCAGGCGGCGCGCAAGGGGCCGCAGGCGCGGGCCAAGGTCGATTTCGGGATCCTGCACGACATGCAAATCAAGGTGCGGGACATGGCGCAGGCCAAGGGCATCGACTTCCGCGCCACGACGCACGGGTACCCGCATTTCGCCTACCTCGACGATCCGGCGCCACGCGGCGGCAAGTATGCCGTGCTCGAGCTGCGCGGCGAGGCAGCCGAGGCTATGCTGCGCTGGGCGGTCAGCGCCCGGACGGAATCGCTCGACGTGGGCGCCTCGGCGCGCTGCTCCATCAGCCTGCCCGGCAAGATCGTCCGCGGCGTGGCCACGCGCACGGCCGAGGCGTGGCAGCTGACGCTGCCTGGAGAAGACGCCCCGCGCGCAGTGACCTGGCTGCGCGACCTTTCCGACGGGTTTGTCGGCTTCGATGCCTCCGACCTGCTCAAGCGCATTCCCGGCCCGGTCGTCGTCACGCTGGCCGGCACGGCACCCAAGCTGCCCGAGGCGGCCGGTGATCCGGGCAACGACAAGCCGTGGTTCGTCGGCATGCCGGAGGCCAAGGGACGATCGCTGCCGCGCTTCAGGTGGGTGGAGCCGCCGGAGGACGAGCCGCGCAAGACGGCGCTCAACGCCGTGCACCGGGAGATGGGCGCCAAGATGGTGCCGTTCGCCGGCTGGGATATGCCGGTGTGGTACACGTCGGTGATCGAAGAGCACCTGGCGACGCGCAACGCTGCCGGGTTGTTCGACGTCAGCCACATGGGTGTCTACCAGGTCGAGGGCCCGCAGGCGTGCGCCTTCCTGGATAGCGTCGTGACCAATGATGTCGCCTCGCTGGCCGTCGGCGAGTCGCACTACACCCAGTTCCTCGATCCGGACGGGGCGGTGATCGACGACACGATGGTCTATCGCCGCCGTCCGGAGATGTACCTGGTGGTGGTCAATGCCTCGAACGACGACAAGGACTGGGCGTGGCTGAACGCGGTGAAGGAAGGGCATGTGCGCGTCGACAACATCCGCCCGTGGGCGTTGGCCTTCGGCCGCGGCTGCCGGCTGCGCAACCTGCGCGATCCCAAGGAAGGGGCGGACCAGCGGGTCGACATCGCCCTTCAGGGACCGAAGAGCCGTGAGATCCTGCTGGCGCTGGGCTGCGACGCCAAGGCGGGCCGGACGCTCAAGCGGCTTCCGTGGGCCGGCGTGATGGAGGGCGTCTTCGGAGGCTTTGACCTGGTCGTCAGCCGCACCGGCTACACCGGCGAGCGCGTGGCCTTCGAGCTGTTCATCCACCCGGACAAGAGCGTCGAACTGTGGAAGGCGCTGGTCAAGGCCGGCGCGCCGCTGGGGTTAAGGCCGGTCGGGCTCGGGGCGCGCGACTCGCTGCGCACCGAGGCCGGGCTGCCCCTCTACGGCCACGAGATGGCCGGGGCGCTGGGCCTGGGCGTCGGGCACGCTGGCTTTGGCTCGTACTGCAAGACGCACAAGCCGTGGTTCATCGGCCGGCAGGCGTTCGTCGAGCAGGAAGCCGCGCGGGACGGCGAGGTTGTGCGCTTCCGCTTCGACGACAAGGGCGTGCGCATGGCGCACTCCGGCGATCCGGTCGTCGACCCGCGTGGCAAGGTGGTCGGCATCGTGACGTCATGCGCTGTCGACCGCGAGGGCTACCTGCTCGGGCAAGCCTACCTGCAGCGGAAGTCGACGGCCGAAGGAACACCGATGGCCGTGTACCAGGGCGCCACGGCCGACCCGGTCAAGCCGGTGAAGCGGCTGCGGCCGGGGGACCGCACGCCCGTGCCCACCCCGGCAAAGGTCCTCAGCCGCTTCCCGCGCTAGCCCTCCGTGTCTCCACGACCGCCAGAATCAGGAGCCCCACCCGAAGGTGGGGCTCCTGCTAAGGGAGAAGGTTCTCCCGGCGGGTCGGAGCTAGATGCTCTGGACGATACCGCTGAAGACGTTGCCGATCGCGGGCCCGAGCAGCGCCAAAATCACGATCACCACCACAGCTACCAGAACAAGGATGAGCGCATACTCAACAAGACCCTGACCGCGTTCCTTCGGGGCGAACAACATTGGCATATCCTCCTTTCCTCAGGTTTCGCCTGACATGCGCCTCAGGCAGAGCGCTAGGTTGCGGCGGAGACGATGTCGAACAGTCACACAATAGCACACCTGCCCCCGCCTCGACCTTACGGTCAACTTGCAGACACGATGCAATCCGCGTGCCAGGACGAGGGTGGATGGCGGCCGCGCGGCCCGAGGTCGGCGGGCGACGTGTGACCGAACCCCCGAGCGGGAGGACCGGGGTACCAATCTGGCAGCATGGCCAATCCGCCGGACGGAGATAGACGCGGGCGCTGCTGCGCGGACGGGCGACGGCGCTAGAGTGCCTTCTTGACAGCGGCCAGGACGTCGTCGTAGCGCGGCTCGTTCCCCAGCACCGGCATGTAGTCGGCGTAGGTCACCGTGCCGTCACGCCCGATGACGAACACCGCCCTGCGGAGAATCCGCATCTCCTTGATCAGGCAGCCGTACCGCGAGCCGAAGTCGGCGTGCAGGTGATCGGACAGCGTGGTCACCTGGTCGATGCCGGCGGCGACGCACGAGCGCTTCTGTGTGAAGGGCAGGTCGGTGCTCACGACATAGATCTGGACGTCCGGCCCGAGGCTGGAGGCCTCGGTGTTGAACCGGCGCGTCTCCCGGTCGCAGACGCTGGTGTCGAGGGACAGCACCGCGGCCAGGACGATCACCATGCCGGCGCTGGCCTTGAGCGGGCGCACCTCGGCCCAGTCCTGGCCGATGGCGACGAAGTCCGGGGCCGAATCGCCAGGCTTGATGTCCGGGCCGACGACCGTTTGATCGGCGCCGCCGAATTGAATCAGTCCAAACCGTTCGAGTGCCATACCATCTCCTTGGGGGTTGTCGCAGGGGCCGTGCCGCTGGGCGAGGCGCGCTCACCCGGTGGTGATCATACTGAGGATGAACGCCAGGACAACGAGCAGCCCGAGGAACATGAACAGCAGCCGCGACCAGTTGATCCGGCGTCGAGACCGCTTGGGCGATGTGCGCGAGCTCTTGCTGGCCATGGCTTTCCCTGTCTGCGGCGGCGATGGTAACACGGCCGGGGGGTCATGTCCAGCCTTCCTCCTATTGCCGGGCGCGGGGGCCTCGGTATACTGGAGGCAGCCGGAAGAGAGGAGGCAGAGGCATGACGTTCTTCGATGTGCTTGACCTGCTGGGGTACGTGCTGCGGTTCCTCGGCGCCCTCGTGTTCGGGGTTGGCGCGGGCTGGCTGACGATCCGCATCGTGAAGCAGGAGGGCGCCGCCTGGCAGCTGCTTGTGGCGGTGTACCTCGGCCTGCTGGCCAGCTTCGTCCTGCTCGGCCACTGGGTGGCGGGCGGGGCGGCGCTCGGGTCGTACGGCCTGGGGGCTGGCGCGGCGCTGCTGCTCTGGGGCCTGATCCAGCCGAAGTCCAAGGATGAAGAGGAAGCCGCGCCAGAAAGCCGAAAGCGTAGGTAGTCCGAGTTCCGCGATCGCTTGTGCCATGGCGGCGCCCGAGAGGGCGCCGCCTGTGCATGTACGCCCAGCATGGGCGCTGACTAGGAAGGTGGAAGTCCTTCCCGGGGGTTGATGGCACCCACCGTAGCCAAGGGCAAGGGCGTCGTCGTGAGGCGGGGTCCGGAGGAAGCCGGAGGCAA
>Ga0315295_10000454_pt1 | contig 35581 bp, 30 predicted proteins | sample YL17G14_0_MG_FD_204453 | JGI IMG/M metagenome (GOLD analysis project Ga0315295, IMG submission 204453) | Sediment microbial communities from Yellowstone Lake, YNP, Wyoming, USA - YL17G14_0 | ecosystem: Environmental > Aquatic > Freshwater > Lake > Sediment | place: USA: Wyoming | collected...
AGATGTGAATATCCCTGAACAAATTCCAGCACGTTTTCGCACATTATGAAAACTCGCGTCAGCTATTACAGAGAGGCTCTGAGCGTAGTTTTAAACTTGGGAATGTCGGAAATAGCCATATTTTGGAATAATCCTTTATCATAACAAAATAGTAGAAAGCCTTTTAGGAATAGATGTAACTCTACCTCTCTTGGATTTTCTGTAATATAGGAAGGACATTGTCCACACCTGCTAAAATGCTCCATTTGGTCAAGAACAGTTGGTTCTCCCATCATGGGACAGATTTGAAATATACGTAGAATATGGGATAAGCCCAACAACTTATTCTCTACTGATTCCGTTATCAATTCTCTTTGAATTAAGTTACCTAAAATATCATAATTTAATTCCATTCTCATCAGTTTATCAAAAATTAGTTCTCTTTCAGGTATTTGCTCAAGTTGTTTTGGCTCTATCTCCTTTTCGACTGCAATTTGACTTGAATTAGTCTCTATTACTTTTGGTTTCGTATAACTTTCTACTGCTTCAACTTGATGAATAACAGATGCAATCATATTTTGATCTTGCCAAACACTGAAAATTAACGGGATTCTTCCCATTTTCATTGGTTTAACAACAAAAATAGCAGGAGGTGCGTCACGATGTTCATCAACAAATAGTTTGAGACTTTCGGGTTTGATTTCACATGCAGGAGATTGAACTTGGACTAAAAGTTCACCTCTATGCAGTTCTATTCCTTTAACTTTTTCAAATTTTACCACTGATTCAAAAATTTCTGTACTGATATCTACTTGTTCACCTATTCCTAATTCCTTGCGTAATTCTTCATCTGTAAAAGGCTTGGTAGTAGACCGTCTTACCCACAACCTTACCAAAAAGTAATCTCCTGCAAGAACTTCTGAAGGTACTGCTGTATCAATATGTCGCGTTTGAAAAACTGGTTTATCATTTTCTTCTTCTGTAGGTTGGGAACGTAAATACAAAGAAGGGCTATACCATGCTCCACGAAGATTCATTCGTCTAGCTGTACTTACTGCTTTTAATAAATCGCCTGTTTCCAAAAGTACGTCATAAAATGTATTCGCAAATTGATTTGCAAATGAGTCAAGCACGGGGAATTGCATACCAATTACTACCGGAACGCCAGATAAGATAAGACCTGGTGCAAGTCCATTGAATATAATTTTATTACCTACTCTTGCTGTCTCACAAGCTAACAATAAAGCAAGTTGAATACCTGAGTTATAAAGTACAGATCCAAATTCGTCCGTAGTTACAAAATCGACATCGCCATTATGCTCAAACGCAAGGACGCCTATCCGTTTTGCTTTTGATAAAGAACTCTCACAACGGATACATTTTTTAGCCTTTAGCTCATTTATTTTGTTACATTTTTGACACTTTAGAACCAAGGCTCCGTGACCATCAAATTGCAAACCCCAGGAGCTGATCCGTTCAACTAATAATTTTCTTTGGAATTTTGAAAAAGTTGCATGGATAATAGTTTCAATATTTTTTACAACGAGTTCAACAGCAGTTATAGGAGGTAGGCTAGGAGGTTGTGAAATCACGCGTAGGAGAGATATCTTGTGTAAATCTCTTCTAAGTGAAGGCATAGGTTGGGGATAGGTAATACATCTTGTCATGTCAATAATGCCATCACGAACAAGAAATTGTCCGAGTTCATTCTTAATAAGTTCCCATGGATATTTTGCTAATGAAATTTGATCAGCATCGAACCGAAGTTCAACGTGGGTTGATTGTTTAAATCGAGTACTTTCTTCAAGGGTGTCAAAAACTAACTTACTTACATCGCCAACCATTATGGATTTATATAGGGTTTCACCTATGTTATCAAATGTGGTTTGTGACAGCTTACTTGGATTTTTTGCTGCTATCTGAGTTAAAATGGACTCTGAAGGGACTAAAGTTTCACCTCTAGCTTGTCCACCAGAAGCTTCAGCTCGAACTTCGATCTCTTTGTTATGTTTCGTAAGTTGCAAAGATACTTTATGCAAATTTGACTGTTTTATCATTTTAGTAACCCTCCATAAAAGTCTTCACATTGGCAAAGAATGCTCTAATGCGCGAGTTGAGCAGTGCCCCGGAGGGGCATCTGTTTCGAACTCCTGGTTCTCCCGCAGCGGAGCGGAGGGGTAATCAGGAGTTCGCTGCTCAACTCGCGCATTCTCCCCGAGCGAAGCGAGGGGAGAACGTTCAAGGTAACCGGCGCTGCGCGGTTCTATCGCGCAGCGTCCGGTTGACCGCAGGGTTGGGCGTCATGTGGGCTTGGACTGTGCAAGTGCAGGCATGACTATGAGCCCCATGAAGTCGGTAACAACGTGGGCGATGATGTTTGCCGTCAGGTCACGCTGCCAAATATAGAAGACCGTGAGTATGGCGCCCGAAATCAGAGTAGTCAGGGCCGCACCGAGACCCCAGTTTGGGATGTGGGCTGCACCGAAAACGAGAACCGAAATCGCACCTGCAATCCAGTAGCTCCCGGTAATTCCGGCCAGGCGCTCTACCGCGTACCCGCGATAGAGAATTTCCTCAGCGGTTGCGACTATCAAGACCGTGATAACAAGAAGCCATGTCGGAATGGCTGATGCTTTGGCAAGTCCTGTTTCAAACCCGCCGAAGGGCAAGCACGAAAGGACCCAGACGATAGCGGGCGTAAAAGCATACATGAAAAAGGCCGCCAGCCCCAGCCCGAATGCTATCGACTGCCATCGCAGGGGCTGGAATCCCAGCGATGCAAGAGCTTGGTGCTCGAATTGAACGGTAATAATAAAAGCGGAGGCAACGATGGCTACCATTCCTCCCAGCCCGATTAAGGACCCGAAGACCGTCCCAACTGCGGCGGCGAGCCTTGGCCCCACCAGGGCAACGATTGGAGGGCCAAGGAGGGCCAAGAGTATTCCTACAACTGTCATCGGCGATGCATCCCGTGTCTGTCTGACGCCTAACAGATATTATTCAGATTCTATATTGTATTTTTCTAATATGTTAAAACACCTTGTAATAAAGAGATATTTCAACCACCTTGAAAATAATATGCAGAATAGAATAATATCTATTATTCAATAATCATTGTAGCATAAAATTCTATAACCCCCTTACCATTTTGGGTAAACTTATTAACATCTCATAATAGAATGGAAAATCATTTCAATTTGTCTGTCATGCCCGAAGTTCTCAATCGGGCATCCAGTCTGGGTTTTAAGTCCTCTGGATTCCCGCTCAACACACTGCGGGAATGACGGCGATGTTGTTACTATTTTGAGACCATTAATAACTAATGATGAACTCGCAGAAAGTCTGAAAAAGTTTTTTCATTCCCGTGGAAACGAGAATCCAATCTTCTCAAATAGTTGCATGCTCTCTGGATACCTGCCTTCCAGGGTATGACGACTTTTTACGAGTTCATCAATTCTAAGCTATGCAATTATGATAAAAAAGTCGACTGATAACATGAATAGTGTTGTAACACTTCATTGAAGAGTGCATGCCGATCTAAATCCCCTCCTTTGCAAGGAGGGGAAAGGGGAGGTAATGGCTATTTTACCAGTACCCCTCCTAACCTCCCCTTGGAAAGGGGAGGCGTGTAACTTAATGAATACCACCCTTCACTGAAGGGTTACGAATACTTCAAAGGAAAGGGATTCTTGGTCTTCATTCTCGGATTTCATTTTAAGAACAGGCAAGGGATGCGTTGAGAAACAACAGAGGAGCACACGATGATCAGATATAACGGTGTAAACCACGTCGCAATGGCGACGGGGGACATGGACAGGACGATACGGTTCTGGAGGGATCTGCTCGGGATGAGGCTTGTCTTCGGCCTCGGGAGCCCGGGGTACAGGCATTATTTTTTCGAGATATCGGAAAGGGACATGATCGCCTTTTTCGAGTGGCCGAAGGTCAGAGCCGTCGAGGAGAAGGAGCATGGCTATCCTGTCTCCGGCCCCTTTATCTTCGACCACATATCCTTCGGAGTCGATACCGAAGAGGACCTCTGGGAGCTGAAAGACAGGATCGAGGCCGCCGGGTTCCTGGTCTCGGAGGTGATCAACCATGGATTCATCCTCTCGATCTATGCCTACGATCCGAATGGGATCCCGATCGAGTTCAGCAGTAATGTGAAGGGGGTCGATGTGCGGAGTGACCCCAGGATGAGCGATACAAGGCCCTCCCAGGTCGCTCAGGAAGGCCCTGATCCCCTCCCGGATAAATGGCCTACGGTGGAAGAACCGACCCCTTTTGAAGAGAGAAAGGTATACCCCGGCGCAGGAAGTGAGCTGTTCCACGGCATAAAAAAAGAGGGGTAGGAAATCCGACCCCTCTTTGTATTCCCCTCTTAATCCTGCTTAATGGTGGTACTCTTGCCCGCCCGCCGTTTCTTCCTTTACCGAAAGGGCGACCTTATAAAGAATGGTGAGTATTAAAAATCCCAATGCCCAGACCCCTAAGGTGATTAATGTCTCGGGGATGGTAGGCCAATATTCCGTGATCCTCTCGAAGGGGTTCGGTACAAACCCGCCGACGACCAGGCCGAAACCCTTGTCGATCCAGAGGGAGATGAAGACGAAGGCAGCGGCTGTCGCAAGAAGTTTCTCGTTCTTCCTGATCTGGGGAAAAACCAGCATCACAAGGGATACCACGGCGAGGATCGTCGAGATCCACATCAGGGGGACGAGCTTGCCGTAACCATCGAGACCTGCGTAGAGGTAGATGAAGGAATGCGTGTGGCCGGGGATTGTGCTGTAGAAGGCGGTGAAGAACTCGAGGCCGAGGAAGAAGACATTCGTGATCATGAAATAGGTGACGATCTTGCCCAAGGCCTGTATCGCCTCCTTCCCGGGGTCAAACTTCGTGTATTTCCTGACGATCAGTGCGAGGATGATGAGGAGGGAAGGTCCTGAAGAGAAGGCAGAAGCGAGGAACCGTGCCGCCATGATCGCGCTCAGCCAGAAATGCCTGCCCGGAAGCCCTGCATAGAGGAAGGCCGTCACTGTGTGAATGGACGGCGCCCAGGCGATCGAGAGAATGATAAACGGTTTCACCCACTTCGGAGGAGGGATACCCTTCCGCTCCGCATGGAGGGTCGTCCATCCGACAAGGATGTTCAGGAGAAGATAGCCCATCATTACGATCATGTCATAGAACATCACCGAATTGGGTGTGGGGTGGAGCATCACATTGAGCACCCTCATCGGCTGTCCCATGTCGATGAAGATGAAGAGCATGCACATGATCACCGAGGCGATGGCGAGGAATTCCCCCAGAATCGTAATCTTCCCGAAGGCCTTGTAGTTATGGAGATAGTACGGCAGCACCACCATAACACCGGACGCGGCGATACCGACGAGGAAGGTGAACTGGGAGATATAGAAGCCCCAGGAGACGTCCCTGCTCATCCCGGTGATGCCGAGGCCGACTCTGAACTGATAGAGGTAACCAAGGAATCCTACTCCTATAACGAAGAGGAGGAAGAATATCCATCTCCAGTATCTGCGACCTCCGACGAGCGCCTTCTCAAGCATTTTTCCCTCCCACGATGTAGAATACACTGGGTAGTGTTCCAAGCTCCGGCTTACGCCTTATCGAGTAGTTGGTACGAAGGATCTCCCTGACCTCAGACTTTGGGTCCTTCAGGTCCCCGAAGACCATCGCCCCGTTTGAGGCCTCTGCACAGGCCGGCTTAAGCCCCACGGCAAGCCTCTCGAAACAGAAGGTGCATTTCTCGACGACACCCTTTGTCCTCGTAGGGTATTCCATGTTCATTTCCTTGATATAGGGCCTCGGGTCATAGAAGTTGAAGCTCCTCGCACCGAAGGGGCAGCCGGCCATGCAGAACCTGCAGCCGATACACCGGTGCATATCCTGCATCACGATTCCGTCAGGCCTCTTGTATGTCGCCTTTGTGGGGCACACCCTCACGCATGGGGGATTGTCGCAGTGGTTGCAGTGTATGATGAAGGGCTTATGCTTCAACCCCTCCTCGAGGTACTCATGCTCCTGTTCATTCACATACTGTCCAGGAAAGGCATGCCCATAGGTCTCCTTCCAGATCCACTTGATCTCCAGATTTGGTGCTCTATCGGTGACATTCGGGACGTTGTGGATACGGTGGCAGGCATCGATGACCTTCGTGTAATCCTCATCGGTCTTGAACTTGGATATATCGATGACCATCGCCCATCTTTTCCCAATGAGTGCCTTTGGATCAAGAGAAAACTGTGTGGCCTCGCTCAGGCCATTCCTGAGAATGGTACTCGCCGTCAGACCACTGAGCCCGGCGACGGTGGTGATCCCGGCTAACTTCAGAAATTCTCTTCTATCCATACCCATGGCTCACGCTCCTTCCTTGGGCTCGATGTGGCAGTCCCAGCAATAAGGCTTTACCGCAGCATAATTGTGGCACTCGTCGCAGAACTTCTTCTTGTTCGAATGGCACTTCATGCAGGTGTTCTGGAGGCTCATGTTGTAATGCTTGCCATCGGTAGCCACAAAGGTCCTGTTGCCGTCGCGGACGACAGAGTCCCTCCAGACATCGAGCATTTGCATGTGTCCTGTTTTCATAACCGCCTTCAGCTCAATGCACTTCTTTTCGGCCATCTGCTGGATTACCGGGGTGTCGATCTTCGGATCAGGTTTTGGAGCGGCCTTGCCGAGATTCCAGATAAAAGGCAGGGCCACGAGGATGAAGAAGATGATGAGCCCCGTTATAATCTTTCTGCTGTCATACATTATTCAGCACCCTCCTTTCCTGGAAGCGGTTCAAGACGGATATTCATCTCACGCTCCTTCTCCCCTTTCATCACCATGGCATTCGCTACAAGCTCGTGAATACCGGTGACCCCCACCCCGGGAACCCAATAATCCATGAGGGGCGTGAGGACCGCTCTGTCGATGGCACAGATATTTGCGAGCATGTTCACCCCGTACTTGTCATGCACGTATTTCACGGCATTCGCCCTCGGGAATCCTCCCCTCAGCCTAAGCTCCATGTCCTCGCTCGCATTCAATCCGGAACCGCTCCCGCAGCAGAAGGTGCGCTCCCGTATCGTAGACTCGGGCATCTCGTGGAAGTGATTGCAAACGCTCTTGATGATGTACCTCGGCTCCTCAAAGATCCCCATACCCCTCGCAGTGTTGCAGGAATCATGGAAGGTGACGACGAGGTCGTCGTTCCTGCTCGGGTCGAGCTTCAGTTTGCCGTGCTTGATCAGGTCGGCAGTGAATTCGGCAATATGAACCATCTTCGTAGACTTTGCATTCTCGAACTTCGTCCCTGTGATCGGGGACACCGGCTCCTCGAGGAAATCAGCGGGTCCGTTCCATGTGTCCATATACTGGTTCAAGACCCTCCACATGTGACCGCATTCACCCCCAAGGATCCATTTCACCCCAAGCCTCTTTGCCTCGGCGTAGATCTTCGCATTCAGTCTCTTCGCCATCTCGTTTGAGGCGAATAAGCCGAAGTTCCCGCCTTCAGAGGCATAGGTGCTCCAGGTGTAGTCAAGCCCGAGCTCATGGAAGAGCATGATGTAGCCCATGCAGGTGTAAGTGCCCGGGTCCGCGAAGGCGTCACCGGAAGGGGTGACGAAGAGGATCTCTGCACCCTTCCTGTTGAAGGGCGGCTCGATCTTTATGCCCGTGATGTCTTCAATGTCATTACAGAAGAATTCGATACTGCTCTTGAAGGTGTGGGGCTCAAGGCCGAGGTGGTTGCCCTTCATGTAACAGTTCGCCACAGGCCCTGCAATCCAGTCGATGTTCAGTCCGAGGAGATTGAGGAGTTCCCTACCCATCATCGTGATTTCCGCCTGGTCGATGCCGTAAGGGCAGAAGAGGGAACAACGGCGGCATTCGGTACACTGGAAGAAGTAGTACCACCACTCCTTTAGCACATCGAGGGTGAGTTCCCTTGCCCCTGCGAGCCCCCCGAGTATCTTTCCTGAGGCGGTAAAATATTTCCTGTAGACCGATCTGATGAGTTCCGCCCTGAGGACAGGCATATTCTTGGGATCGGCGCTGCCGAGAAAGAAATGGCACTTGTCGGCGCACGCGCCGCACCTCACACAGATGTCCATGAAGAGGTGGAAGGACCGGTACTTGCTGAGCCTCTCTTTGATACCCTCTATGACTATCCCCTTCCAGTTATCCGGCAACTTCCAGTCCTCTTCAGCGGGAGACCAGTCCCTGGCGTTCGGGAAGTCAAGGGTCTTGAGATTCTTTCCCTTGGCGCCGTGGCAATACATGCCCTTCCTGAAGGAGACGGGGGTATCCATCCATCCCTTCGGAGGAGTCGATTCCATGTCTATTTTCGTAAGCTCTTCTGGTTTTGGAACCCCTGCCATAGTCACTCCTTTTCTACTGGTATTCCAGCCTTCTTCATTTTTTCTCTGAAATCGTCCTCATACTCTTCATAGGTGTGCACATGCACGGGGTAGTTCCACGGGTTGAGATGCCGCTTCATCCTGCTATTGTTGGCGAGGTTCCTCGTGGGGCTGAGGAATACTCCGCCCATGTGCATGATCTTGCTCATCGGGATGTATGCAATCAGGGTGCTGACAAGAAAGAGATGGATATAGAAGACGATGCCTATTCCCTCAGGGATTTTCGGACTGAAGCTGACAAGTCCCATGGTCAATTCCTTCACCCCGACGATATCGGTCCGTATGAAATATCTCATGAGGATCCCGGAAATAGCGACGCCGAGGATGAGGAAGAGGGGAAAGTAGTCAGCGGGGAGGGAGATATAGCGGATTTGAGGCATCACGACCCTTCTGAGAAAGAGATATGTTACAGCGGCTACGATGAGTAAATCTGTGTTATAAAGAAGGGGGATACCGACCTGGAAAAAGGAATCCATGGATTCAAGGAGCTTTACCGGCAGAGGCACAGGTACGGTAAAAAACCTGAAATGCCTGAGGAGGATGATGAGAAAGGAGTAGTGAAATGCAAGTCCTGCGAGCCAGAGGATCTTCTCCGACCCGTGGGCGAGTCTCGGTCCCTCTCTCAGTTCGCTCTTCGTGTTCCTGAAGAGAGAACGGAACACGAGCACCTCGAGCGCCATCCTTTTGATCACCTCTACGTTGGTGGAAGGGTTGTCGAGCTTGCTGTAGTTGATCCATGGGAGTGATTTCTGCTGCCCCCCTGTGGTAGGGATGCGGAAGGGGACCGGTGAACGCGACCATTTCACAACCCTGTACATGACTCCGAAAATAAAAGCTGCCACTGCAGCATAGGGGATGAGAACCCCAAAGAGGTAGCGGAGGTTCGCTATCTCTACTCCCAAGAAGACAAGCAAAATCAGTGCGACGACTGCAAGAAAGGAAACCACGATACGCATGACTTACCTCTTTCTCTTTTCCTTACCGTTATTGTCATCCTGGGGGACAGTGTCATCGTCCTGAACCCCGCAAATGAGATGCGCCTGTTCAAGGAGCCTGAAGGTTCTGTTCCTCACCTCATCTGCCCTGATCTCAAAGATCTTCTCCCTGCACTGCATATAAATGTCGAAGGCGAGGAGTGCGAGGGAATCGATGCGTGATTCAAAGGTGAGAAGCTCATCGCACATCGACCTGTCCTGCACCTCTTTCCCGAGTGTATTCCTGATCGCCCTCTTGAGGAGGAAAACGAAACTGATCGCCTGGGAGGGAGAGAATTCCTGGATCGCCTTGACCTTGATGATATTGTCGAGGAATGCCGAAGTTTTGTCTGAACCAGCGCCTTCGAGGAGTTCATCGAGGAGATCCCCAAGTCCCTGGGAGATTGTATGTCCGACAGGATTCATGAACCTGTCCTTCTGACTTTTTAGAAAGTGTGAGGTATCTGACGGATACATCTCAAGCACGGCATCAAACCACTTGCTGAGAATAGAGTTCTTTCTCCGTGACAGGAGATCTTTGAACTCTACGGCCAACGTTCCTGCCCTACGGCTCACTGTTTCTCTCGTTCTCCAGAAGTCCTATTAGACGCAGCCTGTCGGTTTCGGGAGTCCAGCGATCTTGCATGCCTGCTTCGCGGGTCCGCCTGGGTAGAGCTCATAGAGGTACTTGGTGTTCCCCTTGTCAGGCCCCATCACCTTCCCTATCTCCTTCACCAGGATCTTGATCATCGGCGCAATCTGGTACTTCTGATAGTACTCCCTCAGAAAGTTCACCACTTCCCAGTGCGCATCGGTCATCACGACGTCCTCCGTCTTCGCGAGGTGCTCGGCGAGCTCCTTCGACCAGTCATCAAGATTCGTGAGATACCCGTCTTCGTCAATTTCGTACTGCTTCCCCTGAAAATCAATATTCGGCATAGCTCTTCTCCTTTCCGATCAAGTTTTTTACATGGAACGGGAAAACCTCATTTATGGTATGTGAGTTGTATACTTCTCTTTTGTTGTGACTCAGACCATAAGACAATAATACAACGGCTCAGGTATGGTCAAATAAAATTAAATGATTGACTAATTAATATTATTTATTTATTTCCAACTTCACGAAGACAATCTTCCCGGAGTAATCCCTCCGGATGTCCTTGACCGGCCACAGTGTATGCGTCCTCAGGTCATAGTTGAATACGGCTTCCCTGTAATTGTCTTCAGGAGAGAGAGTATAATACGTGTTCCAATCCCCGCCGCATGCGAAAATGAGGGCATCGAGATAAGCCTCTCCTACATTATGGCCTGTAGGATCACAGGCGTACACGACACCACAGCAGCATCTCCCGCCGGTGAACTCCCCTGTCTCTGTCCTTATCGTTTCCGGAGCCCCAAGCAGGGTATTGCAGAAAGGACACCGTGCCCCTTCATTCTTATCTGCCCTGACCCTACCCTTTTTCTCCACGCCGTTCCCTGTTTACAAAAGTATGCAATTATATCGCCCGTTGATGAGGGAAGTCAACGATGCGACTCTCAGCATCCACCGGATACCCTGCTTGCCACCTCACCTACGGTCTTCTCAACAAGTGCATGATTCTCGTAGATGGTAAACCGTCCTTCATCGTCATTCATCGTCCTGATCTTTTCCTGTATTTTCTCATCCTTTAACTGTAACCCTGTCCATACCGCAAGTCCCCTCACCGAAGGGTCTTTGTGATCAAGGCCTTGCATAATGAGATCGGATGTCTTATGTCCGGGATCGATCCCGCTCCCCGTGATCCTGCCCATTGCCCAGATCACACCCCTCAGAAAGACATCTTCCTCATGGAATGAGAGGATGATGGGAGGGATATCTGCAAAGAGGTCAGGACTATGGACGACGATCTCAGCGAGCATCTCCGGGGCATTCCATCCTATTGCCCCTGACTCATCTCTCATGGACCAGAGGAGACGCTGCACCACATTCCTGACAAAAACAGGGTTGCTCTTCGCTACAGCGCCTGCTGACTTCCCCATCGCCTCGATAGCCCTCCATGACAATGGGTCCTCCTTGTCAAAGGAGAGGGAGATGAGGGCACTGAAGACTTTCACATTCTTTAGTGCGAGCAATACTACCCTATCGAAATCTGCATGGAGTAGTGCATCTCTTATCTCTTGTTTGAGGGGTGGCATTCTCTACCTGCAGCGTGCTTCTGATTCCTGAAATTCGCTGCTCTCTCTATCATGCCCTGAACCCACTCTCTCGTGCCATAGGCATGGAGATGGGTGTATGTTGCAAGGACGTTTTGATAGCAGAGGCCGTCCATCTGTTCAAGGATACCCTGTCCGCGCATCACCCTGAAGGCAAAATAGCAGTCACCCTCAATACCGGCACAAGGCATAGGCCTTGAGTAATGAAACTCATGCCCCTTCAGGGTCACCCCTTCGGGAAAGAAGGGGTTCTGCCGTATGACCTCTATCACAGAGTATCCGTGTGCATGGGGTTTCTTTTCCAGGGAAAAGAATAGGGGGAAGATACCAACCATGGGGTAAGTCCTGCCGTCGAGGAGGAGACCCTCACCCAGATACATGAGGCCGCCGCACTCTGCATACACAGGGAGACCCTCCTTGATAGCCCTTCTGAGTGAAGCGCGGAAGGTGTGATTCTCCGAGAGGGCGATTGCATGGGTCTCGGGGAATCCACCTCCAATATAAAGACCATCGATCTCCGGAAGGCGGTCATCTGCCATAGCATGGATCTCGACAATCTCCGCACCGTTCCGTTCAAGTTCCTCGATATTCTCCGGATAGTAGAATTGAAATGCAGAGTCCCTGATCACACCAATCCTCACCGAAGATCCGTCACGTGGACAAAGGGACGCGGGCAAAGCGGGAGTGAGCGGTTCAGCCCCTCTCGCGATGTTCAGGATCCCTTCGACATCGAGGTATCTCTCCCCGACATCCCTTACGAAGGAGAGTGCACGGAGAGAATCGGGGTGTTCCTGGTATGGGGTTAATCCCATATGCCGTTCCGGGAATTCCCCTGATTCGAGTCTCGGAATAGCCCCGAGGACAGGAAGGGCACAATACTTTTCGATGGATGGCCGTATGACCGACTCATGCCTCTTCCCGGATACCTGGTTCAGGATAACACCCTGCACCTTCACATCCCTGTCCATATGCATGCAGCCCAGGACGACCGCAGCCGCCGTTCTCGTAATCTTGGTACAATCAACAACCAGTATCACGGGCGCCCTCAGGAATTTTGAAACCTCGGCAGTGCTGCAGGAACCTTCAACATCCATTCCGTCGTAGAGGCCCCTATTGCCCTCTATCACCGCTATGTTGCCTGAGAAATGGAAAAAAAATGATTCAAGTATCTTCTCCCTCGCGATGAGAAAAGGGTCAAGAGTATAGCAGGGAGTTCCGGCAGCGAGGGACAGCCACCCCGCATCGATGTAATCGGGCCCTTTCTTAAATGGTGTTACCCTTAAATTCTTCTGAGATCGCAATGCAGCAATGATGCCGAGAGAAACGGTCGTCTTCCCTGAACCTCCCTTCACCCCTGCAATGACGACCCGTGGATAGCTGCTCATTGTGTAGTATACCTCAGTCTCTATATTTCACAGGGAGGTGTATACGAGGGTAATGTCATATTCATGTGCGTCGATGTCGATAAAGTTTTTGCAACTGGCAGGGGATTGACCCATGGAGCGAATCTGATTGTCTCATCCATGGGTGATGACAACCGAGGCTTTTCTGTCAAAGGGATTGAGCCGCACGGCGAGAGAGAATAGATAGGGGTAGGCCTTCCGGAGGTACTTCATGTAATCGATCCACTCGATGATCAGTAAGACATATGCCCTCAGCATGTCGTTTGCTATGTGATTGCGATCAGGCTCAGGGAGGTGTTCAAAATCTTCCCTGTGAAGCAGCTCCTCTTTGAGATGCAACACGGCCCTCAGAAGCCCCGTAAAGGACTGATGCTCGAGGAGAAAGGGATTTTCGAAGAGGCGGAGCAAGAGTTCACCTTTCATCGAGAGAAATTCTTTTAGTCCCTTAAGGTCCACCTTCCCTTTGTCGATCTCGTGACGGGAGGACCCGAAATAGGTTTTTGCATTCAGATAGTCCTGGTTGGTCCACTTTTCGGTGATGGTGAGGTGCTCCCCCAATACGTCCCCGCGGACGTCATAGTGGCAGAACATCCTGATGAGGTCTGTGCCGCACTCGCTGAAGAAGACGCCTATCACCATATTCAGTTTTTCCATCCTCATCTTTTTCTCCCTCTCACTCAGCAGCAGATCTGTTGAATTGGCGATGACGCCGAGGAATATCCCCACCCCGGTGATGATCAGGAAAATCGCAAAGACCTTCCCCGCAAGCGTAGAGGGGGTGATATCCCCGTACCCTACCGTTGCGATTGTGACTATGCTGAAATAGAGTGCATCGAAAAGAGAGGTCTGCTCGAGGACCATGAAACCGAAAGTCCCTACCAGCGTGACTGCAATGAGGAGGACTAAAAATATTTTCAGGCCAAAACGCGCGCTCTCCGTCATGAATACCACACCTTTGCGGTACCGGCTATCCGGACCACGTGAGTTCTCACAAGAGGTTATTGTACCTTAACATTACAGGAAGCGTTAAGGTTGAGGCCGCTTGCCTCATTCATGCAACTAAAGGAAGCCTCTGTCACTCAAAATAAAAAGGCAGTCCTTTATTGTGAGAGGACTACCTTTTTTACAGATAAGAGTAATGTGCTTGTATCTATTATTTCGGCGGAATCTCTATGTAGCTGCCGCCGAAATAGGTATAGATCAGTTTCCCTTCATCCACGAGATCCTTCAGGGCTTCCTTCACTTCATCCCTTGAAACCCCTGCTTCCGCAGAGACAGTCTTTTGTATATCTGAGGATTTAAGCTTTTTCCTCCCTACAGACTTTTCGACTAATGCATAGATCTTATTTTTGACTTCCTCTTTTTCCATCCTGCCACCTCATTTCGGCATAAAATCAATTACTCGGAGAGGGGGGCTTGAGAGCCCCCCTGGCGATAATGATTACCACTTGAACGTTGCAGCGGTCCTGAAGGTCTCCCGGGCTATGGTGAAGTCGTCTATGTGCTGGAAGGTGAACGGGAATCCGGTGATCTTGAAGAACTTCTCCCAGCCGATCCTCTCGATCCACTCACCTACACGCTCATGCTTGTTTGCGCCGGCGATGTACAGATCGAGGATCTTTTTGCACGCATCAACCACTTCCGGCCATCTCGGCGGGTTGTTTTTGATGAAGGGCACGACGAGTTTCGAGAACTTCGGCATGCTCCGCAGGTTCCCGACCTTGCCTCCTGCAACGATCGCGACTCCGTCATTCACAGGATCGGCGATCGGGAGGGCAGGGCAGACGGAGTAACAGTTGCCGCAGTACATGCACTTTTCGTCCTTGATCTTGATGCTCTTCTTCGCCACGTCAGGGCTGATGGCGCCGGTAGGGCAGCACGCGATCGTTGAGGGAACCTCGCACATGTTCTTGACGTTTTCGTGCTCGATGACCGGGACCTTCCGGTGTATCGCCACAATGGCGATATCGGAGCAGTGCACTGCGCCGCACATATTGGTGCAGCAGGCCACTGCAAGCCTCACCTTGTTCGGAAGCGAGGTCGTGGTGAAGTAATCGGCAAAGGCATCCATCAGGACCTTTACCAGTCCGGATGCATCGGTGCACGCACTGTGGCAGTGAATCCAGCCCTGGGTGTGCACGATGTTGCTCACCATATAGCCGATTCCGCCTATCATGTAGCCCTTCTCCTTGAGTTCCTTCTGAAGGGGCTCAACCTTCTTCTCGTCACTCACGAGGAACTCGAGGTTGTTCCTGGTGGTAAACCTCAGGTACCCGTCACAGTACTTCTCGGCGATGTCCGCCATCTCGCGGATAGTGACGGTGCTCAGAAGACGGGGCGAGGCGACACGTACCGTCCAGATCTTGTCGCCGCTGTTCGCCGTATGGACCATGAGTCCCGGAGAAATAATGTCGTGGTTTTTCCAGTCGCCGTAATTTTTCTGGATGACAGGAGGCAAGAAGTCCTTGTAATGGGGCGGCCCTATATCGGTTTTTCTCTGTGGTAATGCCATGGTTGTCCTCCTTTATTCGATTTTCTTGGTTAGGTCGTCTTTGCGATGTCTTCCTCGGTCCAGAACCAGAACGGATCTCTCCTTGGCTCTTTGACCTGCTGGGGTACAGGGGCCACGCCGATATACTCGAGGAATTCCCTCATGCCGCGGCGGATGATGAGCTCACCCATACGCTCTCTGTTCTTTCCGTGCTCATCCCACCACTCCCACATCTTCCTGATCATGTCATAGAATTCAGAGAGATTGTCAGGATCCATCTTCATGAAGGGAATGATGACCCAGGAGAGCGTCGCGCCGATAACGAAGGGCGCCTTGCTGCCGATGAGGATTGTGGCGCCTTTCTCCCCCGTCGGCTTTAACGCCTTGTTCATCTTGGCGATGCAGTGCATGCAACGGGAGCATTCTTCATCATTGATCTTCAATGCCTTGCCGTCATAGCTGATGCACTTGGTAGGGCAGAGGTTGACGATCTCTGCGTTGATGTCCATCCCGTTCTTTTCGTACCACTTCACCGCGTCCTGATCGACGGCGATAGTGCCTTTCCAGGTGCCGATGATGGAGCAGTCGGCGCGGGCGATGGAGGCATTGCAGTCCACGGCGCACCCGACGGTCTTGAACTTGAATTTGTAAGGGAATTCCGGCCTGTGCAGCTCACTCTGGAATTCCTGGGTGATCGCGTAGTTAATACCCAGCGTATCGATGTTCGACCAGTCGCACCGGGCCGGACCGACGCAGCAGCTCGGCGTTCTCAAGGCCGAGCCTGAGCCGCCGAGGTCCCAGCCACGGGAGGAGAACTCGGCAAAGATGGGCTCAAGGTTTTCGGTCTTCGTGCCGAGCAGGATCATGTCTCCCGTGGACCCATGGAAGTTCGTGAGGCCGCTTCCATATTTGTCCCAGATGTCGCAGACCATCCGCAGTGTCTCCGCTTTGTAAAAGAGCCCTGAAATGGAATTGATACGGACAGTGTGGAAGTGAGCGACGTTGGGAAACTCCTCGGGCACATCCGAATAACGTCCGATGACCCCCCCCCCGTATCCGCGGACGCCGACGATACCGCCGTGCTTCCAGTGGGTTCTCCTCTCCCTGTAACATTTTTCGAGTATGCCGAGCTCATCGGCAGCCATGTCGTTCTTCGCCGCCGCCTTCTTGATTTCCGTCACAAAGCTCGGAAACGGACCCTTTTCGAGCTCGTCCAGCAGTGGAGTCTCATACTTCTTTGGCATAACGTCCTCCTTTTATGGGATGATTCTCACGAACTGATGAGTAGGTTAGTATTTTAAAACACAAGGCCATACCAGCGTAATATATCTGCAGAGGGGGGGTCAAATAAAAAATATTAATCAAATAATCATTTTTTTTAATTAATTGGTACATCAGTTCATTCGGTCAGGTCCGGGATTCACTTGTGATAAAATCACTTCAGGGGTTATACTACCAACACTCGTAAACCTATGCGTATAGAAAAGATCGAACTCATCGGATTCAAATCATTTGCCGAAAAAACGACCTTTCATTTCCACTCGGGTATCACATGCTTTGTAGGACCGAACGGCTCAGGAAAGAGCAACATCGTCGATTCCTTTCGTTGGGTGCTCGGCGAACAGAGCGCGAAGATTTTACGGGGTGAGAAGATGGAGGAGGTCATCTTCAATGGCTGTGCTACAAAAAAGCAGAGGGGAATGTCCGAGGTGAATCTCCTCGTATCTTTCAGGTCACAGGAGGGTGGGAACGGTGATTCACGGACCTCTACATCGATTGCACGGAGGCTCTACAGGTCAGGCGAAAGCGAGTACCTCATGAACAGGACGCAGTGCAGGCTGAAGGATATCAGGGATCTCTTCCTCGATACCGGCCTCGATATTCGGAGTTACTCCATTATGGAGCAGGGGCGTATCAATGAGGTGCTGAACGCTAAGCCCCAGGAGCGGAGATTCCTGATCGAGGAGGTTGCCGGGGTCATGAAATATAAGGTGAGGAAGGCAGAAGCCCTGTCGAAGCTCGAATCTTCGAGGGTAAACATCCAACGGATCAATGACATCATCTCAGAGGTGAAGCGCCAGATCAACTCCCTTGATCGGCAGGTGAAGAAGGCGGAACGCTACAAAAGGCTCTCTGCTGAGCTGAGGGCTATCGAGCTGAGGCTGGCGAAGAGGGAGCATGAAAGCCTCAGGGTGTCTCTCGATGCGATCCTTTCCGAATACCACGCCATTAAGGAAGAGACAGCGGTTCTGAAGGCTGAACTCAACAGGAACGAGAATACCCTCGAAATAAAGCGGATAGCCATCCTTGATATGGAAAAGGGCCTCGAATTACATCTCTCGGAACTGCATGAGGTGGAGAAGGAGCATAGTGAGGTGGAGAGGACCATTGCAGTCACAAAAACAGAACAGATCAACCTGCAGGGATATCTCACGAAACTCTCCCATCAAGATAGGGAGATTGTGCAAAAGGTTGAAGATATCGAATCGAGGAGCATGGAACTGAATGAGGTGGAAGCGAGTCTCTTCACCGAAGCTGACAGCCTCGGGGAAGAGATCAGGGAGAGGAGCGAATTCCTCAGGGACCTTGAGGAAGAACTCTCTCGCAAAGAAGACACCATAGAGTCGAAGAGGAGAGAGGTCTTCAGGGCCGCAGAAGAAGTGAGCCATCTCAGGAGTGAAGCGGGGAAGCTCTCGGTGTCCATCGAAAACCTCGACCAGAGAAGCTTGTCTATCTCAAGGGAGGTAGAGACGGCAACGGCGCAGCTCCATGAACTGGAACAGGGTACCAGGGAAACTGATAGAACTCTCGTTACCTCTCATAGTGACCTCCTCCTCTTAAATGAGAGGAAAGGACTGCTCACCGATGAGATACAAAATGAAAAAATGAAGCGTGATGCCCTGAAGCAGTCGATTGCGAGTGCACGTGAAGACATCGCGTCCCTCTCCTCACGGCTCTCATCGCTGCAGGAGATAATGCACGAGGAGTTTTCGGGGGAGATCCTCACCGAGGTGGAAAGGCTCCATTTCATCACGCCTTTCGCAGAGATTATTGAGGTCGATGAGGCATACGAGAGGGCGATAGAGAGTGCCTTGTCCGAGAAGGTGAAGGGGTTCATTCTTTCCACCTTCGAAGATATCCTTGCTGCTGCTTCACTTCTAAAACAGAGGGGCATCGGCAGAACGGCCTTTATTCCGCTTGTAGCCCCATCCGTGATGTGTCCGGAACATCCCGAACTCGGGACAGGTGACCTTCCGATAGAAAAGGCAATCCTTTGTGTCCGTGTTGCTAAGGATAGGGATGCATATGGACCGCTTGTAGAGGCGATCCTGAATCACGTGTATATAGTGAGAGACCTCTCAATGGCACACACGCTCATGATGTCAGGCCACAGGTTCACCTATGTGACCCTGGATGGAGAGGTTCTCGAACCGTCAGGGGTGGTCACTATCGGTGAGGGCAGGGGTATCCTGAAAAGAAGGCGTGAGATCCGGACACTCGAAGCACTGAAGACAGAGAAGAGTGAAAAAATACTGCATCTCGATGGCATGCGTGCAGGCTTGGAGGCCTCGATCGATTTGAACACAGCAACAATGAAGGACCTCGAATTGACGGTCATCGAAAGAGAGAGGGAGATTTCCCTCCTGCGGTTGCGGGCAGAAACAATGGGTGAAGAGAGAGAGAGAGTGAACAGGAAGCTCGCGTACCTCCACATGGAACTGGAAGGGATTTCGAGGGAAATGGAATCCCTCAAAAAGGCTTTTGGGGAAAGGGAGACAGAAATAGGGCAAGTCGATAGAAAAAAGATGGAGGCCGCACGGGTGATTTCTGAGATGCAGGACGCGATCACCCTGGATAAGGAACGCTATGAGTCCGAGCGGACATTGATCACCGAACTGCGATTGACCCTGAACTCATACAAAGAACGCCTGGAAGCGATCAGGAGGGAGAGAGAGGGTTCGAAAGCCTTCCTCGCCGACCTCTCCCGCAAAAAGGAGATCCTTGCAGAAGAGCAGAGAGATGTGGAGGTGAGGATAGGGCAGTGCGCAGAGAAGGTGAAAGGGATCGATGGACAACTGAGAGAACTCGTGATGAAGGCCGATCATTTCAGGATGGTGATTGTAGATCAGAGGGAAAGGATCCGCTCCGAATCAGAAGGGCTCTTGAGTCATGAGCAGGAGATGAAGGGGCTTCGCATAAAACTCGACGCGCTCGCCTCGAGGTCTGCAGAAAATGAGGTGTCCATTGCAGAGCACAGGCTGAAGATCGAACATATCGAAGGGGCTGTGAGGCAGAATCATGGTGTTGAGATAGATTCTCTTGATGCTGAGCCTGCAGTGCCGGAGGATGAAGAGCGGGCATTGGAGATAAAGGCGAAGATCCAGGAACTCGGCATGGTGAACCTTGGTACCTTGGAAGAGTATGAAGAATTGAAGGCACGATACGACTTCCTCTCCCGGCAACAGGATGATCTCAACAGATCGATCGCCGAACTCGAGGAGGCGATCACAAAGATAAACAGCACCACGAGGAAGAGATTGAGAGATGCCTTCGGGCAGTTGAGCACCAAGTTCTCCGAGGTCTTCATCTATCTCTTCGGCGGGGGCACGGCAGAACTCGTCCTGACGGACGAACAGAATATCCTCGATACGGGGATCGACATCGTCGCCCAGCCCCCGGGGAAAAAGCTCCAGAATATTAACCTCCTCTCGGGAGGGGAAAAGGCACTCACGGTGCTCTCACTCCTCTTTGCGAGTTTCTTGATCAAACCGGCCCCCCTCTGTATCCTTGACGAGGTTGATGCGCCCCTCGACGAGTCAAATGTGGAGCGGTTTGCGAAGATGCTCAGGGAGCTCTCGGACAGGATACAGTTCATTGTGGTCACTCACAACAGAGTAACCATGGAGGCCTCCGACTACCTCTATGGGATCACCATGGAAGAGCCGGGCGTTTCAAAGGTCATCTCGATGCAGCTTGTCGACGCCCCGGTGTGATATCCTAAATGTTGCAAAAGATGGCATGGCAGACATCCCTCAAAGCCTTTATGAGGCGATGAGAAATTGAGAATCGACTTGTAATGGTGTACATCACCTGCAGAGTAGTTTTTCAGTAGAGCTTGAAACGTGGCTTCCGATACTTTAAGGTATCGCCGATAAAGACTTTTCGGGACATCCGCCATGCCCACAGAGATTATTTTTGCAACTGTTGAGATATGGCAATAACTAACACGGCGCCATGACGATATACCTGAGATTTTCTCCCGAGTGCAAGGACTGCAGGAGTGTCCTGACCCTCGTGGTCACGTGAAAGTCAGTATATATCAGCTGCAGGTCATGCGGTATGGATTTTCCGATTTCCGCATATATTGATGAGATCGACGAAGACACCTGGAATGTGATCGCATCGAGACCTGCGAATCGTGCATAAGACGAATGGACAGCATCAGCGACGCACTATCTCATATAAAGCACTCCACGAGTCCCGAAGACCTCATCTGCTACAGCTTTGACGCCTGTGGCGTCGATGCCATGCCCTCCGCCGTCTTATGGCCGGAAACAACAGAGGAAGTAATCCATATCATGAAGTACGCTTCCACGCAGGGGAAGCCCGTGGTTCCGAGAGGTGCGGGTACAGGAATGAGCGGGGGAGCAGTTCCCCTCAGGGATTCACTTGTCCTGAGTTTCGAGAGGATGAACAGGATGATCGAACTCGACAGGGGCTCTATGACGGTCCTTGTAGAACCGGGGATGATCAACGGCAGGCTCCAGAGGGAAGTGGAGCACGAGGGCCTCTTCTACCCTCCCGACCCTGCAAGCATGAACTTCTGCACCATCGGAGGCAATGTGGCAGAAAATGCAGGCGGTCCGAGGGCGCTGAAATACGGTGTCACGAGGGACTATGTCATGGAGATAGAGGCGGTCCTTCCCGACGGGGGTCTCATTACCACAGGGGTCAGGACACACAAGGGAGTCGTAGGATATGACCTGGTGAGATTGCTTGTAGGTTCAGAGGGGACCCTTGCAGTTGTGACCAAGATCAGGCTGAAGCTCCTTCCCCTGCCGGAGGATGTGGTGACCCTCCTCTGCCTCTTCTATGACCTTGAGGCGGCGGGGAAGGCAGTCACTTCGATAATGGACGCGAAGATCATCCCAAGGACCCTTGAGTTTATGGACAGAGAAGCGATCAATGCGATTGAACGATTCAGGCCTCTCGGGCTGCCCTCTGGTATCGAGGCCCTTCTCATCATAGAGGTTGACGGGCACACAGAGGCGATCAGGAAAGAGGCGGGAAGGATTGCCGATCTCTGCATGATCCTACACGCCGATGTGAGGATGGCTGAGGATGAAGCGGCGAGGAAGAGGTTGTGGGAATCGAGGAGGTCCCTGTCCCCTGCCCTCTACCATCTCAATCCTACAAAGATCAATGAAGACATAGTCGTCCCGAGGCAGCGCATACCCGAGATGCTCCAGGGGCTGAGAAGGCTATCCGAGGAAAGGGGGATAAAGATCGTGAACTTCGGACACGCCGGGGACGGCAATATCCATGTGAATCTTATGGTTGATAAGGCGAATGAGGAAGAGTTCAGGAAGGCGCAGTCACTTGTGACCGAGATCTTTTCGATGACCCTCGGTCTCGGCGGGACCATTTCAGGGGAACACGGCATCGGCATCACGAAAGCGCCCTATATCGGGATGGAGATAAAACCGCGGGAACTCCAATTGATGCGGGGGATCAAGGAGCTCTTCGATCCGAAACACATCCTGAATCCAGGGAAGATATTCCCGGAAGATTTACGAACATATGCATGCAGACGATGACACCATCGCGGCGATTTCTACTCCTCTCGGTGAAGGGGGCATAGGAATTGTACGTCTGAGCGGCAAAGAGGCAATCGCAATCGCTGAGAGGGTATTCACTTCTCCAAATGGCAGGACACTCCGCGAGTCCCCTTCCCATACACTCACCTATGGATTTATCAGAAACCCCTTGAGCGGTATGATCCTCGACGAGGTTTTAGTCACGGTAATGCGGACCCCCTCCACCTATACAAAAGAGGACGTGGTAGAGATCAACTGCCACGGGGGCTATCTCCCGATGAGGAAGACCCTTGAATTACTCTTGCATGAGGGGGCGAGGCTCGCAGAACCCGGAGAATTCACAAAGAGGGCCTTTCTCAACGGAAGGATAGACCTTTCTCAGGCGGAGGCGGTCCTCGACATCATCAGGGCGAAGACCGATGCATCAAAGAGGGTTGCCCTGCAACAGCTTTCGGGAAGCCTTTCTGAAAAAATCATTGACCTGAGGGATACCATCGTCTCCCTCTGCGCACACATAGAGGCGTATATCGATTTCCCCGAAGAGGAGATAGAGCCGGCAACGCTTGAGGATATCCTCAGCGAACTACGGTCCCTTCAGGCGGTACTCTCCACCCTCTCACAGAGCTTTGAGGAGGGCCGTTTCTTCAGGGAGGGTCTCAAGGTTGCGATTGTTGGCAGACCGAATGTGGGGAAGTCCTCTCTCCTCAACGCCCTCCTCAACAGGGACAGGGCCATCGTCACAGATATCCCGGGGACCACGAGGGATGTCCTTGAGGAATACCTGAACCTCAAGGGCCTGCCTGTGAGGATCATGGATACCGCAGGCATCAGAGAGACCCATGAGATGGCAGAGCGAGAAGGCGTGCTAAGGAGTCTCAGGGCGATCGATGATGCCGACCTCGTCATCGCCCTTTTTGACGGGAGTTCACCCATCCATGAGGAAGATAAAGAGGTCCTCAGGAGGATTGAGGAGAAGAGATCGATTATCGCACTAAACAAATCTGACCTCACCCCCTCAGAGGACATGTACGGGGGCATACGCGCGTGTTCCGGACATGCAATGAGGATCTCAGCCAGAACGGGTGAAGGCCTCGATGAGCTCAAAGAAAGGGTCCTTGGGGAATCTTTAGGCGTAACTCAGGTTGCAATTCCGGGCAGAACAATATCAGGCAGTCCTCCAGGTGAGAGCATCGGGGTCATGGTGACAAACGTGAGGCATAAGGTTGCAATTGACCGGGCACTGGCTGCACTCCTGAGGGCATCGGATGCACTCAATTCGAGCATGCCACTTGAAATCGTTGCGATTGAGATGAGGGATGCCCTCGATCGTATGGGCGAAATAATAGGCGCAGTCACCACCGAGGATATCCTGAACAGGATATTCAGTGAATTCTGCATAGGGAAATAGTATGCGGTTGGCTTTTAACTTCTTATTGTCTCTCTAATTAATAACTCAACTTTCGCAGATGGAAATCCGAAGCGAATTGGCTTCTGGTCAGGAATAGGACGCATAAAAAAGCAAACAGAACATCCCCGATCCTGTAAAATAAGAGGCACCTTCGGGCGCACGTCGCCGTAATCCCCCTGCGGGATTCAAAAACGCTCTGGAGTATGAAGATTCACAGAGGCACAGAGTTCACAAGAACTCTGAGGGCCTCAGTACTCTCATCAATAGCACCTGCCAGTCAGGAAAGATCAGCAACCTGATCGCTACCCTGAGGTGATCCCATAAGTTTCTCTTACTGCCGAAGGCTTTCCTGCACTACTGATAGAGACCGTCTGAAAGCTCAAAGATCTGATGCATGAAGAATGCTAAGAGATTGAAGAGAAAAAAGGTCATCGACAGATTCTCAGCAATGCTCGTTTCACCGAGAATTGCTGAAGTGCTTCATCAAAGGGAAGGATGTGGGGCTGATTTTTTTAATCTCATTTGCTACAATGGTTCAATTAGATTCTTACATTATTCAAATCATCGGTAATTGTTTCTCAATTCATATGTAACAATTCACATCACCTTTGCAAAAGGAGAGCATATGGAGGGTCTCGTACAGTCAGGAATTGAGGGTGCGAGGAAGGTTCTCATTCTCGCAGAAACCCTGTTTGACCAGAGTTGCAGTGACAAAGGAGGTGATGCCCTGATCGCCTTTCCGGATACCGCATACTTTTTACCCATGATCTATGCCTACTCAGGGGGGGAGATAAAAAAAATTAAAGACCTGGATGGAGTCTTTTTGATGGCGAAAAGACTCCTCGATGAAGATACGGATGAAGTCAACAAGGCCCTTAATGCAGGTATGGCTGCACTTCTTTTGGCTGAGGGCATTGCAGCGATCCGCTACCTCAGAAATGAAGAACCCCAAAAAGATTGTGAAGGTTTTTTTACTGACAGCATTCTCCGTTCCCTGGGTCTCCAACTGGCAGGGGGAAAGATACCCGGTTTTGCCCTCATCATCGGGGCTGCACCTGATACATCTTCGGCTGTCGAGATGATAAGGGATTTTCAGGGGAAGAACCTCGTCACCTTTGCCGGTGGCGAGAGCGCGGGGCTTTCGATAATCGATCAGTTAAAAGAAGGGGATATTGAGATGGGATGGGATAATTATCTCGTGCCTTACGGTCGGGATATCATAAGCGCCATCTATCCCATAAACTGGGCTGTGAGGGTTGCCCTCACCTTCGGCGCGCTGAAAGGAGGTGACAGGGGAACCCTTCTGAAATATACACGGGAGCGCATACCGGCCGTCGGAGTAAAACTTGGTGAAATAACTCCTGAAGAAATTGCCTTTGCCTGGGGAGCTGTAAATTTGGGTTTCCCTGTTGTGGTGCATGCCGATCTGCCGAGCCTTACGCTTCCAGGGATCTGCAAGTATGAGGCTGTAAAAGGAGAGCCGGATATCAGGAAAATCCCCGGGGCAGTACTCCAGATCAGGGGAATAAAGATAAAGGTCAAAAAAATACCGATACCCGTTTCTTACTCTGACGCGTTTCAAGGAGAGCGGGTGAGGAGGGAAGATACCTATGTGGAGTTCGGGGGGAAGTATTCGACGAGCTTTGAATTCCTCACAATGAGGGTATTGGAGGAGATTCAGGATGGGAAGATCGAGGTCGAGGGAAAAGAGATCAATGAAATGACTGAGGGGGAAGCCTATCCCTTATCCCTCCTGGTTGAGGTTGCCGGAAGAAAAATGCAGAGGGATTACGAGCCGATATTGGAACGCCTGCTCCATAGTTTCATCAATAGTGCCGAAGGGATCTTCCACATAGGGCAGAGGGATATAAACTGGATACGGGTATCCAAAGAGGCACAGAGGAAGGGGTTCAGGCTTCACCATCTTGGCGTGATAATCCATGCCCGTCTCCATGAGGACTTCGGGAACGTAATCGACAAGGTACAGATAAAGATGAGCTCAGTAAAGGAGACCGTCGAAGGATTACTGGAGACAGCGAGGAAGTCATACCAGCAGCGGGATGAACGGATGGCCGGCATAAGCGATGAAGGGGTAGAGGAATTCTACACCTGCACCCTGTGCCAGAGCTTTGCTCCCCATCATGTCTGCATCGTGAAACCCGAACGGCTCGGGCTCTGTGGTGCCTATAACTGGCTCGATTGTAAGATCTCCCATGACATCAACCCCAGGGGCCCCAATCAACCTATAAAAAAAGAAAAGGGTATCGACCTGGTGATGGGTGAGTGGGAAGGGATAAACAGGGCGGTCCGGGAGAATTCGAAACGAAAATTGGAGAGATTCCACGCCTATTCGATCATGACCTTCCCTGAGACGAGCTGCGGTTGTTTCGAGTGCATCGTTGCCTATATCCCAGAGGCCAATGGTTTTATGGTTGTGAATAGACAATACCCGGGGATGACTCCCTCAGGGATGACCTTTACTACCCTGGCAGGCAGTGTCGGCGGGGGGCAGCAGATACCGGGATTTGCCGGTATCGGCAGGCTCTACATCGTGTCGAGGAAATTTCTTAAGGCTGACGGAGGAATTAAGAGGATCGTGTGGATGACCGGCGAACTGAAGGAGTTCCTTGGGGAGAGGTTTAAGAAGAGGTCTGAAGAGGAGGGTGTTCCCGATCTGATGGAGAAGATCGCCGATGAGGATATCACCACCACTCTTGAAGAGTTGCTGGCGTTTCTCGGGAGGGTCAGACACCCGGTGCTCACCATGAAGCCTTTGATGTAGCGTGAGATTTTCCTTCACCCCTTTTTTCGCAAAGGGTGAACTTAAATGTTGTAAAAGAGGACATGGCAGACATCCCTTAAGGTCTTTATGAGGCGATGAAACATCAAAAACCAAAAATCCAATTTCCTCCCCCTCGACGGGGGGGCAAGGGTGGGGTGAACTATTTTGCAATTATTGAGTGAACTCTTGAGAAGAGTTATGAGGAACATGGATCATGGGAAAATCCGGTAAAAGCGGGAATGGGAGAGAGTTTGTGAGATATGTGTATTGGATGAAAAAGGAGGATTTTGGTAGGATAAAGGACGAACTGCGCAGGGAAGGGTTCAGGGTTTCAGGTGCAAAATGGTCTCCCTGTGAAACCCTTAATGCCTCAGGAAACAAAGTGTTCTTCGCTTCACCGGAAGTATGGAGCCGCTCTTGTGTCAGGCAGGGGTCATGGTACAGGCAATCGAAAAAATCAGGGAAGTATCTGCTCGTGAGCGAACAAAAACTTCCTTATAAGTTCAATCACTTCCTTGAAGCAGAGATCAGGGAATCAGATTTCATGCCGGGGAGGCTCCCCACAGGGGAAGAGCTTCAAAGGTTAGTAAATTCAGAGTGCTACCAACGGAACAAACCGGATGAATGGGAAGCAGTGAGTATGAAGGACAGGATCTCGTTCAAACTCATCTTCACGCTGACAGGGTTCTGGGCGTTGGGGGATACCTTCGAGAAGCATTGGCTGACCCACCGGGCGAATCATGCCAATTTTCTCTGCAAGAGGTTCACAACTGAGATCGATGGCGAAGAGATTCCCTACAGCATTTCCGGGAATGGCGGGGTTTGTTCGGCCTGTGCGGAGTTCTTTAATGTTATCGGGGAGGATTCGAGAAAGCTCGTTCGTGCATGTCCTGGTTCCATATTGTCAGGCAAGGTAAAAAGGAGGATATACTATGACGTGAGGCCCCTTCGTAACAAATCCCATGAGGCGGACAAAGACTGAATGGCACTGACAGGACTTCAGATCTATAAACTCCTGCCAAAGACAAACTGCATGAAATGCGGGTACCCCACCTGTCTCGCATTTGCCATGGCCTTGGCTGAGGGAAGGGTGGCTCTGGATAAGTGTCCCGATATCCAAGAGGGACAGAGAATGACACTCTCTGAGGCAACGAGGCCTCCCATGAAGACGATACAATTCGGGTTAAAGGAGTGCGAATGCACAATAGGGGGTGAGGTCGTCCTCTTCCGGCATGAGAAGACCTTTTACCATCAACCGCTCTTGGCTATGCTCTTGAGCGACAACCTGGAAGAAAAGGATTTTCACTCTAAGGTGGAGGAGATAAAGGGCATGGAATTCAGATGTGCGGGGGAGGTATTCAAAATGGATATGCTCGCCATAAAGAACGATTCAGGGGAGGCTGATATGTTTGTGCGCTCTGTCCAGCTTGCCCGTGAAATGCCTCTCCTCCTCATCAGTCAAGATCTGGAGGCAGTGAGAAAGGCAAGGGGGGTTTTAACGAATCAGAGACCTGTGGTACTGGGAAATTCTACAGATGAGTGGATGGATTTTGCCGTGAAATCAGACACGGTCCTGGCAATCAAGGGAAGAAATTCAGGTGAGTTGGCAGAAAGGTCTGGAAGGGCCCAGTCACTCGGTTTGGACAGGATCATCCTTTTTCCGGAAGTGAGGGGTCGGAAAGAGGCGCTGGTGACCTTCACCCAATGCAGGAAACTGGCCATTGAAAAGAGAGATCCGGAAATGGGCTTTCCCCTCCTGGGATGGGCAGGGAATGACATGGCAATGGCATGCAATTTCATCTGCAAATATGCAGGGATTATTGTCCTGGAACCCATGGAATATGATGAGCTCTTTCCCCTCGTAACCCTTCGTTTCAATATCTTCACTGACCCGCAGAAACCTCAGGCAGTCGAACCGAAATTGTATGAGGTAGGGAGAGTAAACGAACATTCTCCCGTACTGGTAACCACGAACTTCTCCCTCACCTATTTTACGGTTCAGCCTGAAGTGGAGAACTCCAAGATACCCTCATATCTCCTGATCACGGATTCTGAAGGGATGTCTGTACAGACCGCATATGCAGCGGATAAATTCAATGCACGCATTATTAGCAACGCGGTACATAATTCGGGTCTCAAAGAGAGGGTAAAACACAGGAGGATCATCATCCCTGGGTATGTGGCAATGCTGAAGGCGGCGTTGGAAGAGGAAAGCGGCTGGGAGGTGATCATAGGCCCTAAGGAGGCCAATGGAATCCCCAAGTTTTTAAGGGACCTCCATTTGTAGTTGATGATATGGAACTGCGAGTAGGCGCCGATAAGGTTTTTGAACTACCAAAAGGTGAGAGCGTTTTTAAGACTCTCAAGAAAAATCGCATGTATCTCACCTCATCCTGCGGAGGGAGAGGAACCTGCGGGAAATGTAAGATAAGGATTGTAGGAGGTGAATATAAGGTCCTATCCTACGGGAAGTTGGACGAGAAGGAGAGGCAAGAAGGGATAGTTCTTGCCTGCCAGACCATGCAGAGGGGAGATCTCTCCATCGATATTCCCTCTGCATCGAGTCTAGCCATCGGTGATAAGATAGCCCTGTTCCGTTCGAAGGACCTTTACGAGCAACTGAAGCGGTGCAACGTAACGATCAATCCCATCGTGCAAAGGCTGGAGGTGAAACTCGATCCCCCTACACTCCACAACAATACCCCTGATCTCGAGAGGCTGAAGACCTTCCTCAGAGAGAAGGGTATGAACCTGTCCTTCCCGAGGGATTTTATTGTCCGGCTGGCTGATTCGGTCCGCAGAGAAGACTGGCATTTTGATCTCTGTTATGAAAAGACAGAGGGAAGGGCTCTGTACATTGAAGCCATTCATAAAGAAAACACACGCTATGGTCTTGCCATCGATATAGGGACGACCACAGTGGTGGTATATCTGGTAACCCTGAATGATGGAACTATCTTTGATATCGGTTCAACCTACAACTCCCAAAGGCAATTCGGAGACGATGTCATCTCGAGAATCATCCATGCCACTGAAAAGGGAGGGATAGAAGAGCTCAGGGAGACAGTCATTGAGGATATCAATATGCTCATAAGGCCGCTCTTGAAAAGGCAGCGTCTGAGAAAGGACGATATTGAATCGATCACGATAACAGGAAACACGACCATGACCCATCTCTTCTGGGGAATAAACCCTGAGCACATAAGAATGGAACCCTATATCCCAACGGTTCAGACCTTTCCGGTATGGTCTTCAAAGGATTCGGGAATAGAAATAAAGGATCTTGCTCCGGTCTATACAGTGCCTGGTGTTTCTTGTTTCGTAGGGTCCGATATAGTGGCAGGGGTACTTGCGGCAGGGATACACAGGGGACAGGGGGCTGCCCTTTTTATGGACGTCGGAACAAACGGAGAGATCGTGGTAGGCAACAGAGACTGGCTCATATGTGCCTCCTGTTCCGCCGGGCCTTGCTTTGAGGGAAGCGTGATTAAGCACGGCATGATGGCAACAGAAGGCGCGATCGAAAGTGTAGTGATCGATGGTGACACGCTCGTCCCTGCACTTGGAGTGATCGGCAATGTGACCCCTTCGGGAATCTGCGGCTCAGGCATGATCGATACCGTGTCTGAGCTGTTTCTCAAAGGGATCATCAACAGGAAAGGCGCCTTTGTGAAGGGTCAGAAGACAGGAAGAATTCGGGAGGGAGAGGATGGCATGGAATATATCCTGTACCATGATGAAATGAGGGACGTTGTCTTAACAGAGGTGGACATCGAGAATGTGATAAGGGCAAAGGCTGCGATCTATGCGGGGGTCTCCTTTTTGATCAATGAGGTGGGTCTCTCCTTTGATGCACTCGAACGGGTCTACATTGCAGGTGGATTTGGCAATTTCCTTGATACCGAGAAAGCGATCATCCTGGGAATGTTACCCGACATGCCGAGGGAGAGATTTGCATTTCTCGGGAATACTTCCGTCGCAGGTGCCTATCTCTGTCTTGTGTCGGATGAATTAAGGAGAGAGGCTGAGGACATCGCCTTGAAGATGACTTACATTGATCTCTCCTCATCAAAGAGATTCATGGATGAGTACATGGCGGCTATGTTCTTGCCCCATACGGATATTACCAGGTTTCCTTCTCTCAAGAGTCTCATCGCTAATCTCAACTACAAGATCCTTCAAGAATGAGTTCATCCAATGCATGGTTCGTTTAAGAGCACCATTGCGAGAAGCGGGGTGTCGTTGCTATGGGCTACTACAGAGTTTCATGTCTTCCACCTCGGCCCCTTCCAAGTCCTTCTCTTCTTCTCCCAGTCGCTGCAGGACTCCTTCCTCGTCCTTCAACATCCACTCTGTGCACATTGGCGCCCGCACACAATGATCTTCTAAAAACACCTTCAAGCCACCACTCCATATCTTCGAGTGGGGAAAGAGCCCTTAAAGGTTCTACCTTGAATAACCCTTTCCTTCTTTCTTTGCCATGATACACGTTCTTTGCCATGATACATCTCCTGGAATAATGATTTTTAGCGCAAAAACCCTTAAAAATCAGGATTGAGACAAAGACTGGCCGTAGAGAAAGAGAATGAGCTGCATATCGATTGGACCTGCAGATCTGCGGTTCCAGCAAAGTGAACCACGTGGAGTTTACCGCTCGAACCAGTCATAAAAAAAAGGGCGGGATCTATTCCTCGCCCCCGTAGCGTACGTAGTCACTCCTTCATTTCACTGTCTGATCCAGGCCTATGTAAAAGACCTGGGGCTTCGTGTTATAGTCGCCCTTCAATATGGCAACCCGTTCTTCCCTTATGATCTTTGCGACGGGATCATCGAAGTCTTTAATGTTTCCTATCATCCTTGCGCCGAATGCGCAAGCCTCTACACACGCGGTTTTCAGGTTCTTGGTTATCCTGTGATAGCAGAAGTTGCATTTCTCGACGACCATCAAAGTAGGGTGCAAGAACCTTGCGCCATAGGGACAGTTCGAAATGCAGATCGCGCAGCCGATGCACCACTTCCTGTCGACGAGGACAACTCCGTCGGGGGTCTTATATGTGGCCCCTACAGGACAGACTTCCACGCAGGGCGGCTGGTCGCACTGGTTGCACAGCTTGGGAACAAAGAATCCCTTTGCGATGTCCGCTTTCGGGATATCTAATCCGAGCGGGTTGTTCCTTATAAATCCATCCCGCGCCTGTTTCGGCGAGTCTACTAGTACATGCCCATCCTTTTTCACGGTATATCTTTCTACCCAGGTCCTCGCCAGGTTTTCACTATAGGGGAGTTCGTTTTCGGTCTGACACGCCTTCACACACATACCGCAGCCGATGCACTTTGTAGCATCCACAACAAATACCCACCTGACAGCGATGTTCTTGGCGATACCTGCAGCCGCTTCGGGTGTCAGAAACTTAAAGGCGCCAAGGGGGACGGACAACCCGGCTATAGTGACAAGGCCCGCCTTAAGGAAATCTCTTCTAGAGTGTTCCATTTTCTATTCACCTCCTCAATCCTATTTAAATCCTGTTTTATGGGGATCATGACAGGTGACACATCCCATATCAGGATTATGAGTATCCGGATTGATCATCTTCAACTTCGAGATCGGTTGCGGACGGTTCTCCTGTACAGGCAACTCGGTATATGTATCCGGTCTGTATGGCAGGTATGCGTGACATCTCAGACAGAGACCCCTGCCTTTGTCGACGGAAAGCTTCTTAGGATCTTCGGGGTGGCTGTACGCAGCGCCGTGACAGTTCTCGCACTGAACCTTTGCATGTTCTGATGCCGCTACCCTCGCATCCTGATCCGAATGACACCCCTTGCAATAGGAGTTGCCCTGATGTTTCACTTTGATGTCCTTCCATTCCTGTTCATTGGCGACGCGATGCCACTGATACCTGTAATCACCTTCCACAGCCGAGAAGGATGGCGCTATGAGCATCCTGGCGCCGATGAGGCCGGCCACACCCACAATGCTGATAATAACCACGTACATCACTATTTTCCCGAGCCTGATCTCCTTACCCATTGTTAGCCTCCTTTCACACAAATCATCCATAAACCAGGCAGCGTATCATTCACCATTATTCATCTTTGGTCAGAGGCAGGTATTTCATGCCCAGCACATAGCCTGTCCATATAAAGCCGAGCTGGCCGATACCAAAAGCGATTTCCGTAAGGCTGGGAGAATACGATGCAAATGATGAGGTGAGAGAACCTCCCAGATCGGAGTCGAAGGGTACAAAGGCGAGATAAGGAACAAGCTGGCCTACGACAATGAAGTCATAACGGCCGAAGTAGAGTCCCACAACGACCAGGAGACCGGCGACGGCCATTTTGTTCAGATCTCTAAACCGTGCGTAGACAATCAACATGATAGGGAGCATGTATGTCATCAGCACCTCGGCAATCCAGAAATTGAATGCAAAGTCGCCGGTCAGCAGTTTGAGCGCTTCCTTCTTGTGGGCATAATGAGTGGGGACCATTTTCCAGTATAAGAAGAAAAGGGCGACGACGAGGAGGTAGACCAGCATCTTTCCTATAAACCTGAGGGACTCCTGCAACTTACTGCTCATCTGCATCCCAGTCACTTTATAGGTAGTGACGGTGACAAAAATAATCATGGCCGAAGAAGTGAAAAGGGCGGACAGCAGGAAGTAAATAGGATAATAGTTGCCGAACCAGAACGACCTCATGTATTGCATACCGAAGATCGCCCCGTGATAGCTGTGGACCAGAACGGCAGCCCCGAATGCCAGAATTGCTACAACCTTGACGAGGATATCATTATGGCCCCTCTTTATCACCAGGTAGAGCTCGGCGACGATAAGCATGATATACAGGTTGATACTCACTGCCACTACACCCATGGCCCCTGTGAAGTGAGTGGTCAACATCAAGTACATCGCATGCTGAGGCGCAGCCAGGTCGGCAAACACGCCGAGTACACCTGCGACAACGACAAGAAGCGCAAGATATAGCGCTCTCCTGACAATAGCGTCGAATTGCTTCAGACCCAGTACGATACCGAAAGAAGCGATGTAGCTCAAGCCGATGGTGGATATGGCCCAAGCGTAATTGATAATCAGAAGGCCCCATGGAACCTCCTTAGTGGTAGCGAATGCATGGTGACCGAGAAACACAATTTGGGCCGCAGCGTACAGCAGGCCCAGTAACATGGCTAAACCAATACCCAAGCCGATTGGAAACCACCTAGCCCGTGGTTCTTCTACCGCGATTGTCTTTGTGCTTATAGCGTCCATAATTTTTCTACCTCCTCATTTAGTTTTTAATCTCTGAAATAGTTTTTTAATATTGAGTCTGCCGCAACTCTTATGCCTTTCCGCTTCAATAAAATTGTTGAATACTCATTTTATATCCTCCGCTAATCTGGGTTCTGTAGAACATAGAACAAGAATCATACCAGGATAAGAAAGTCCTGTTTAATGCGTAAACTCACTGAAAGCAACACATCATTCTTGAATAGGAAGACCCGTATCCTGTCTCATGACACAATCTTGTTTCACACAGTTCTGATTCATGGGACATGAGGGTTTTGTAATTGTTTCACCCCCTCCCTTAGTCCCCTTGCGGGAGGGGACTAAGGGAGGGGGGGCTGAACCAGTACGAATCGTACAAAGTAGATAAGGTAGACATGAGGTCACATCGTTTTGAGAACCCCCTTTGAAAAAGGGGCATGGGGGGAATTTTCGGAGAGGGAATGCATCATAAAATCTCCCCTCTCCGCCAAAGAGGGGAATTAAACCCGCAGGATATTGGTCAAGTCAATTATGCACTTCCTATCAGAAAAGGATACGTGCAACCCAATTCCATACAGAATTTGGAACAACGATAATAGAAACGGCGACTATCACTGCTCCCGCATCAATAATAGTATTAATTCGGCTTCTGTTGGTCTTCATCAGCATTCGCCTCCTTTCTTTCATTTTCGTTTCAACGTTTCAATACTTATAGAACAAGAAGCATACCAGGGAAGGAAAATCCTGTTTTATGCCTGAATACACTGAAGGCAACACATCGTTCAACAGTTGCAAAAAAATAATAATCTTCGTAGACAATAATCCCCTGGACATGGCGGATGTCCCGAAAAAGCCTTTATCGGCGATACCTTAAAGTATCGGAAGCCACATTTCAAGCTCTACTAAAGACCACACTGCAGGTGAGGTACACCATTACAAGCCGATTCTCAATTTCTCATCGCCTCATAAAGGCTTTGAGGGATTTCAGCCATGCCCTCTTTTGCAACATGTATGATCGCTCTTGAATGGGAGGCCTGTATCTGTCTCATGACACAATCTTGTTTCACACAGTTCTGTTTCATGGGACATGAGGGATTATCCCCTCGACGAAAGCAGAAAATGACGAGACTTCTCAGAGGAGAAAAACGCCATGGACTTCAGAGAGACGAGGGTGGGGAAGTGTATCTCAAGATGTGCGTTGCGGGCTGCGACTATTCTTTGCCAGTACCTTGTAAAGATGGCACTTCGTGTACTGTCCTGTGCAATAATGGATGGCTCCCCATGTGGTGAGGCTTGTCATCTTCGTATGATAACATTCCGTGTGGAGCATCTCGACAAAGGGACAAATTCCCTTGCACCCACCGCGCTTCCATCCATAGCCGACCTCATGGAACTGTTCGAGCTCGGCAGGCAGGTCGTCGACCTCTATGACGGGGGTACGGCTGAGCAGAATGGCATGCTCCAGTGCGTGCTCCAGTTCCCTCACATTGCCGGGCCATGCGTAGCTCATGAGGAGTCTATCGGCCCCTGGTGATACCGTGGCGATGTCCTTGTTCAATTTCATGTTGAACTTCTTGATGAAGTAGTCCACAAGGAGCGGGATGTCCTCACGTCGCTCCCTCAACGGTGGCATGTGGAGTTCCACGACCTTCAGGCGATAGTAGAGATCCTCTCTGAAGGCGCCCTCTTTGATCTTGGCATGGAGATCCCTGTTCGTCGCTGCCACTACTCGCACATCCACCTTGATCGGGGTGGAGTCACCGACACGCTCGAATTCCATCTCCTGGAGTACGCGGAGGAGCTGGAGCTGTATTTTGGGAGAGAGATCGCTGATCTCGTCCAGAA
>Ga0315295_10000456_pt1 | contig 35439 bp, 33 predicted proteins | sample YL17G14_0_MG_FD_204453 | JGI IMG/M metagenome (GOLD analysis project Ga0315295, IMG submission 204453) | Sediment microbial communities from Yellowstone Lake, YNP, Wyoming, USA - YL17G14_0 | ecosystem: Environmental > Aquatic > Freshwater > Lake > Sediment | place: USA: Wyoming | collected...
ACCCCGCTGAAGCTGTTATTGATGAACTTGAGATTGGCACCTATCGCCATATGGCCGATGTTGGCCCCCTCTATCCTATGGTTCATGTCATAGCCGTAGGAAAACACCAGCATAGAGCTCCCGTAAGAGATGGGGGCGGCGGTGGCCAAACTGGCCCGATCGGTGGTCAGATAGCCTGCCGGTGTGGTCAGCCCAATGTAGCCCAAGCCTATGGTCCCCATATTGGTAGGGACCAGGAGGCCCAGTAATTTGTAGTCTGCCCGGTTAAGCAGCCGGGTGGACATGGAGGTTGCGCCCCAGCTCTTCATGAAACCCAGTCCCGCAGGGTTCTGGAAAATAGCGTTGGCGTCGTCCGCGATGGAGACGAAAGAACGTCCCATGCCGGTGGGTCGGGCGCCCATGCCCGCGATCCCCAGGTCGAGCGAGGCCTTGTTGGCGGCCCCGGCTGCGCCTGATATCAGCAGGCATATGATTAAGATAAGAATTAATTTTAAATTATTCATAGATAGAGATCTCCCCGGTGCCTATGACCTCGCCCTTGGTAGTGGCAATGAGGTAGACATACACTCCATTAGCCTGAATGTCGCCATAGAGGGATTTCCCGTCCCAGATGACATTGTTCTCACCGAAGCGACCGCCTTCGGTGCCGGCGTTGCAGATCTTGACTATGACCAATCTGGCGGACAGGTCATAGAGGCTGATTTTGATGTCTGCGTCATCCAATAAGATATAATTGATGCTGGTGGTCTCGCCGAGCGAGGGCTTGAAGGGATTGGGGAAGTTCATGGGCTTGCCGTCAATAACAGCTTTACCCAGAACATCCAGGTCGGTCACTTCCAATACCGCTTCCTTGCCGAAGACGTCCTTGGCTTCCACGCGGATCGAGTGCTTGCCGGATTTTAACCTGACATCGTTCTTGCGGGCGTCGTAAGCGGTGACCGCGGCGGCCCGGACTTGGGCGGCCTGCAGGTCGGCGGCGGCCCCCTGGACCTGTCCATCGATCTTGATCTTGATGGAGGTCGGGTCTATTCCGGAATTGTCGATGATCTGGGCCTTAATGTTGGGCAGGCTGTTCAGCTTGCTGCCGCTGGTTATGGACTTGTCATTGACGAGCAAGGTAATAGTAGGTGCGTTGGGATTGGTTGTGATGTTCACCGCGTTGGAACGGGTAGTATTGCCCGCTACATCCCGTGCCTCCACATACAAATTATGAGTGCCGTCGGAGGGAACATCGGTTATGGTTATGGTAGTGGCATCGGCTGCTGCATCGGCTTTCTTTTCCCCGTCAATATAGATATCGTAGGCGGCAAGACCTGAGTTCTCATCAGCACTGCGCGTCCAGGACACATCGAAAGCCGATTCGAAGTATTGCCCTTCGGCGGGCGCAGTTAAGGTAAAAGCCGAGGGCGCGACGCTGTCCACCTTGAAGGTGAAAACATCACTTGTTCTTGAATTTCCGGCGTTGTCCCGGGCCACCACATAATAAGTATGCTCCACGTCGGAAAGGGTCGAGGTTAGGGCATAAGCGCATCCCGTAATCAGCTCAGTATTGACTTTGCCGAAATCAATATATAGATCATATCCGGCAAGTCCAGACAAGTAATCTGAGCTGGGCTCCCACTTGAAAGAAGGCTGGGGGGAGGTCCAGCTGTCGTTGGCCGGGGAAATCAGCCCAAAGCTGGAGGGGGGAATGGTGTCGCAGATAACAGAGATCGAAGCTTCGCCCGGGAGAGCGGTATCATCGGTTGCCTGGACAACTATATTGTTTATCATATTCAGTTTTAAATCGATAGGGTGGGTAAAATCAACTGATTGTGCTGGAGTGATTGGGATCGGAATAGGGATTCCACTATTTATAGAGTATCCAATTGTATTTACCAAGCAGTCGTCGGAAGCGGTAATATGTATGTCCACGATGGGCGTGTTGACCATGGCCGGAGCTCTGATCTCCACCACCGGCGCTATGTGGGTCTGGACCGTAAATGTGCTTTGAGACCAAGTAAAATTTCCGGCCTTATCTATCGCTGACACAACGATTAAATGACGACCGTTGTTTAAGCGGCAATCAGGAGGAAGATTGAAAGATGTATCGTGGGTTGTGCCTATCAGGCGATCGCCCTCCAGATAAATCTCATACTCCTCAATCCCAGAGCCACCGCCATCTGATGCGGCATTCCAGCGGATAACTGGAGTGGTAATATCAATGGTGGAACGATCCGCAGGATAGATGATGTTGAAAAGGTTGGGAGCCGTGATGTCGTAGCCGACCTGAAAGGTTTGAGGAGAAGTGGCGGCATTTAGTGCATTATCCACCGTTTGAATATTGAAGGTATAGATCCCTTCCCCGCGGGATAGATCAAAAGTGATCTCCTCCGGATCCGCGCTTGAGATCGAATCGTACCAAATAGGCGACCCGCCGAAGTCAAGCCTGGTTAAGTATCCCAGGATGCCCGAGGCGGCTTTGCCCGGGGGTATGGGATCATTAGCACGGATAAAATCATCATCTCTAACGAGAACAGCGTTAGTGCTATTGAACCATTTACGCTCAGGATAGGTCGGAGAAGGCACGGGATTAGTGGGCGGGGTGTTATCATAGATCACAGGTCTAGTAATGGTGGTTATCACCCCTACCTCATTGCTGGCCGCCACTGCGAAATTAATGGTAGTCCCATCAGTGATCTCATCATAGAAATTAGAAAGTATAGGGACCTGGTAAGTATTATCTCCTATATAAAGGGATTTTATGCCCTTTAACATGGCCGGGACCGCAGGAGGATCACTCCAGGGGCCGGCGTCCCAGATCCAGGCGCGCAGATCATGCGCGGCGGCGACTATAAGGATCTTGATCCCCGCTTCATCCGTGGCTACCACGCTTAAATGATTGGGTTTAGAGGTGGAATTAAATGCGGTCCGGGGGTAGGTGATGTCCAAAAAGGCGCCGGTGCTATGCCGAAGGGTTTGAGTTGCCGTGGGCGACTGCATATTCCCGGCATAATCATAGGCCGTGCTGGATACGGTATAGGTATCTTTGTAGGCGGCATCGGCGAACATATTCCCGGTAGTATAAGTCCAGTTGCTGCCGATCACGGTGGCATCCAGATCCTTAGAGGAGCTTGTCCAATGTAATGCTTCGTGGCCGGTCTGGCCCCAGTGGGTGGTGATGCCGCCGCGGGTGCGGGCCACCCTGATCTTTACAGATTTGACCAGGAAATTGTCGGAGCAGGTTCCCTCAATTGAAGTGGGGAAACTGGCATAAAAGGCGGGGGTGGTGATGGCGGAGGTAGGAGGGGCGTTATCAATTCCAAGGGTATGGCTATCGATCAATTGGGAGTTGCCGACAGAATCATAAGCTATAGCCATAATAGCTATGGTCTTGTTCTCAACGGCCGGGACAAAGAAAGAGTCGGGCAGGAGATAGCTGAACTGACCGCCTAAAGTAAGATCGGCGGTAAATGGAATTGGGGTGGTGGAGGTAGTCCAGTTTGATCCGTTAAAGTAGTAATTATCGCCTGATCTTCTTACTTGTAATTTGACCTGATTTAAGCCGGATCCGCCGGTATCAGAGGCACTTCCTCTGATGGTCTTGTCCCAATTTGTCCCGTTTATTTTTACCACCAGAGGTCCGGTGGTAAAGGATAAATAATTGCCGGTGGCCAAAGCCGGGGAGCTGATCAACCCGGTAGGAGGATCCTTATCATAGATAAAGGAATTGATGGGCCCAAAGACATTGCCGGCCCGGTCGCGGGCCAGAAATTGATAATAATAGGTCCGGCTGGCGGGGAGGGTGGGGAAAGTGAATCTCCAGCCCACATTATCTGCCGGATTTGACGGTAAGCTGCCGCTGGTAACAGTAATTGATGTATCTGGAGCATCCCCTGATCCAATTGACCAGGGATCTTCCCCCTTCCAGTAATAATAAGCACTGCCCTCTCTATACCATAATCTAGCGATTATTCTTTCCACGCCGGTATACATGTCCTGGGCGCCGCCGATCAAAGAAGTGGCACAGTTAGTGGGGGAACTTATGGTTTGAGAAATTAGACCGGGAGCGGTATTATCAACGGTGAAAGAGAAATTATCATCTGTGCCCCAGAAATAGCCATCATCATAACCCTCATCAATTCGTACATATATGGTATATGTATACCCATCTTTTAAAAAAATATTTTCCTGATCAGGAGTTATATTCCATTCATTACACCGCAGAGCAACATCGTAACGGGCAAACAACCAGTGTTCATCAGTGCCCCAACCCGTACCTTGCCAGAAACCTACATCACCGGGCCTTTCCGATTTTATCTTTATTTCAACATAGGGATTGGGACTTCTACCGCCAGTATCTATAGTTAATTGAATGCCATTCCAATGAATGCTCCTTATAGCTGTTTGAGATGGAGAGATAAAGTTTACATGGAAGACAGCGGGTGATCCCCTCTCCGCCAGTATTGGAGAAGCCAGCAGTATAACTGCCAGCAATATTAATGTTAATCCAGTTAATCTTTTTATCATTTGTATATCCTAAAAAATAAAAGGGGACGCGCCATCTGCTTCGCGCCCCCTTATTTATTACTTTTGTGACTCCCGGTAGGCCTTCATGATCTCGTCGTAGCTGCGCACCTTGCGGACCGGCGCCGGCCGGTCGGTGGCATTGGCCACTTTAATTTCTTTCTCTGAAGCTATCTGCTCTCCCACCGGGATCTTGGGGGTGGGCGGCAGGAAGGATAGGGATAAGTAATGGTTATTGTTGGCCGCCTGCAGGGCATCCGCCCGATAAGCATAATCAAAACGGAACCCGCCGATGGTAATTCCTATGCCAGCGGTCATATTGGTCACACTGGCGGTCAAGTCGGTGGGGTCCTGGTCCAGTCCGGCCCTTAAGGCCAGAATGGGGAAAGGAGTCCATTCCACTCCGCCGTGGAAAAGAATGGGCCGATTGCTGGTAGGTGTCTCAGTATCTATGGATACCAGGAGATTCTTTAAGGCCAGGAAAGAAGCCCCCAGCCGGATAGTGGCAGGAATATCTTCTTTAGTACCGGAAGCCCACTGAAGACTGTCCCCCATCCAGACATTTTGCACACTGGCACCCAGGGAGATCTCGTCATTGGGTTTTATAATAACGCCCAGATCGGTCTCTATGCCGCTGCCGGAGGCCTCATCTATGCCGCTGAAGCTGTTATTGATGAACTTGAGATTGGCACCTATCGCCATATGGCCGATGTTGGCCCCCTCTATCCTATGGTTCATGTCATAGCCGTAGGAAAACACCAGCATAGAGCTCCCGTAAGAGATGGGGGCGGCGGTGGCCAAACTGGCCCGATCGGTGGTCAGATAGCCTGCCGGTGTGGTCAGCCCAATGTAGCCCAAGCCTATGGTGCCCATATTGGTCGGGACCAATAATCCCAGTAATTTGTAATCTGCCCGGTTAAGCAGGCGGGTGGACATACTGGTAGCGCCCCAGCTCTTCATGAATCCTAGTCCCGCGGGGTTCTGGAAAATAGCGTTAGCATCGTCCGCGATGGAGACGAAAGAACGTCCCATGCCGGTGGGTCGGGCGCCCATGCCCGCGATCCCCAGGTCGAGTGAGGCCTTATTATTGGCCGCAAAAGCCACAGAGGATATCAATAAAGCTATTATTAAGACGGTCAATATTTTATTATTCATAGATGGCTATCTCCCCGGAGCCGATCACCTCTCCCTTAGTGGTGGCGATGAGGTAAACATAGACTCCATTGGCTTGGATCTCCCCGTAGAGGGACTTGCCGTCCCAGACCACATTGTTCTCGCCGAAACGTCCGCCCTCGGTGCCGGCATTGCAGACCTTGACCAGGACCTGCCTGCCGGAAAGATCGTATAAGGTAATCTTGATATCGGCGTCATCCAGCAAGGTGTAATTAATGCTGGTATTCTGGCCAAAAGAAGGCCGGAAAGGATTGGGGAAGTTCATAGGCTTGCCGTCGATTACGGCCTTGCCCAGGACATCCAGGTCGGTCACTTCCAATACCGCTTCCTTGCCGAAGACGTCCTTGGCTTCCACCCGGATCGAGTGTTTGCCGGATTTTAACCGGACATCGTTCTTGCGGGCGTCGTAGGCGGTGACCGAAGAAGCCTGGACTTGGGCGGCCTGCAGGTCGGCAGCGGTCCCCTGGACCTGTCCGTCGAATAATATTTTGATGGAGGACGGATCAACTCCGGAAATATCGGTGATCTGGGCCTTGATATTAGGCAGGCTGTTGATCTTGTCGCCGCTAATGATAGTTTTGTCGTTAATATACAAGGTGATGGCAGGCGCATTGGGATTGGTGGTGATGTTCACCGCGTTGGAACGGGTAGTATTGCCCGCTACATCCCGCGCCTCCACATACAAATTATGAGTGCCGTCGGAGGGAACATCGGTTATGGTTATGGTAGTGGCATCGGCTGCTGCATCAGTTTTCTTTTCGCCGTCGATATAGATATCGTAGGCGGCAAGACCTGAGTTCTCATCAGCACTCTGCGTCCAGGAAACCGCAAAGGCGGCCTCTTTATAAGCTCCTTCAGTGGGTTCGGTCAGGCTTAGGGCCGAGGGGGCCACGCTGTCCACCTTGAAGGTGAAAACATCGCTGGACCGGGTGTTTCCGGCGTTGTCCCAGGCCTTGACATAATAAGTGTGCTCCCCTTCGCTGAGGGTGGAGGATGAGGCAAAGGACTCATCGGTGATGAGCGTCGAATTGACCTTGGTGTCGTCCACATACAGGTCATAGCCCCTAAGTCCGGAAAGCGAATCCTGGGATCTTTCCCAGCGGAAAGTGGGCTGGGCGGTGCCCCAGCCGCCGTTAGCCGGGCTGATAAGGTTAAAGGCCGCAGGCGGATCGATGTCACAGGTTATGTTTATGGTGGCGCTGCCGTTCAAGGCGGTATCATCGGTGGCCCGTATGGTTATGCTATTTACCTGATTGGGAGCCAGGGCCACCGGCAGGTTAAAATCAACGCTGGGGCCGGAGCCGGACCAAACGCCGTAGCCGTCCCGGTTGATCAATAAATCCAGAGAATTAACGTTGCTGTCGTCGACCGCGGTCCCCTGGATGTTCACGCTGGTTTCATTGGTGATAGAATTGTCGGCCGGGGAGCTGATCATCACCTGGGGCGCGATCTGGGTGCGCACGGTGAAAGAAGTGGTACAGGAAGCATGGTTATAAGCTCTGTCCTCGGCTATGATCGTAATATTATGGGGGCCATTGCTTAGATAGCTGGGCGGCACATCAAAGCTATTGCTGGTATTGTCACAAACACCTACCAGAGAACCATCTATAAGCACATGGTAGCGCCTGAGGCCGGAAAGCGCGTCTGAAGCCGCTGTCCAGCAGACGGTAGGGGTTACGGTGTCAATAGTTGAACCGCTGATCGGAGAGGTGATGCTGCAACCGCTGGGCGGAGTAGTATCCAGACCGATAGGGAAGTCCTGATAGGTAGCGGCGGAATTTCCCGCTTTATCAACAGATTTGGCCTTTAAAGTGTAGATCCCTTGTCCTGCTTCCAGGGGCACCATTATTGCAGGTGCGGTTCTGCCAAAAAATATTGAGGTGGAGGATCTGGAGCCATCCGGATTTTGAAGATAACAATCATATTCGTTATCTAAGCCAGAAGCACGTCCGTTAGGGGTAGGATCTTCTCCAAGAGCGAAATGGTTATTTTCATCAAGCCACGGGGAAGTCTGGTTGGTCCAGAGAGTCCCGCTATACGAACACCTGGGATTGGTGGGAAGGGTGGTATCGTAGATCGCATAGACCGTGGGGGCATTATTCTCAGTCCCCGCGGCGTTTATGGATTTAGCATTGATAAATAAATAATCGCCATCGGTCAGTGTGGTTAAGAAAGCAGCATGACCAGAAGAAGGGGAAAAGTTGTAAGTGTTGCTGGTTGAGGAAGCTCGACTGGCGGCGTGCCAGGTATCCGCCGGGTCATCAATGGTGGTCCACTCGTTGCTAAACCAGTCGAAATATTGCGTATAGTTCCGCATCACCTGGATTTTGACTGAGCGGATGCCGCTACTTTCATCGGTGGCAATGGTTGAAATATACGCTATATCGCTAAGCTCATTAAAGCTCCTGGTGGGATTGGTGATATTTATATTAGGGGCGGTGGGATCATATCTTACCACCTTGGTGGTGGGGGATGATTGCACGTTCCCGGCGGCGTCATAGGCCTCAGCGGTTATGGTGTAGATATCTTGCGTCTCAATGCCGTTGAAGATGGAGCTGGCATCATAGTTCCAGGTTCGATAAGTACCAGATCCGGAAGTATAAATCGTTTTTGTGTTAAGGGTGGGGCTAGTTGACCAACCGTAGATGGAGCCCCATATCCTGGACCAGTACCTAATCACGCCATCCCGGTTGCGGGAGATCCTCAAATTGACGTATTTGGGATAGGAGACCGAATCAGAAGCCGTGCCCTCAATGGAAGTCGGGACGACGGAGAAGAAAGTAAGGGTAGAAATGCTGGCGAAGGGATTGCCGTTATCAATTATTATGGAACGCCCGGTGATGGTGCTGGGATTGCCGGCGGAATCATAGGCGGTGGGAATGATATTAATAGTATTGCCGCTGGTTACCCCGTCAAAGAAAGCTACTGGCAGTTGATAATAATAGCTGTCGCCGGTGTCAGCAGTGGCGCGAACTGTGCTGGTAGGATCACTGCCCCAAGTGGTCCCGTTAAAATAAAACGGAGTCGCAGCTTTCCTAATCGATAATTCAACCCGACTCATGGAATGGCTCTCGTCCGAGGCGGTAAGCAGGAGCTTCCGGTCCGACCAGGTGGCGCCGTTGTATTTGGCGGTACCAACCGGATCGGAAGAGGAGAAAGAAACATAATTATCGCCTGAGGCGCTGGGCTTTTCCAGGGTAACAGTTGGCCCGGTGGTATCATAAAGGAAACTATAAGTTGAGCCAATGACGTAATTGCCGGCCCGGTCATAGGTTAAAATATTATAATAATAAGTTATGCCCGAAGTAAGAGCGGGCGGGGTGAATCTCCAGTATACTGCCTCATGAGGGGTTCTTAAATTTCCTCCGGTAATTTCTACAGGGGCATTGACTGGCCAGGGTCTATATCTGGTTTCCCAGATGGATCCGTTCCAATAGTGATAGGCGCTATCTTCAGATTGATAATAAAACCGGGCTTCAATCCGGTCAATGCCGGTATAAATGTCATGAGCTGTTCCGGTTATGGAGGGGGCGGTTCGGGTAGGGGAGGTAACGGCGGAATAATTTAAAGTCGGATCTTCATCATCATAGGTGAAAGTATAAGGGGCGGCTGGATCGTCATAGTAGCCGTGGTGAGAGAGGTCGTATATCCTTGACCGAACAGTATAGGTGGCGCCATTGATAAGGAAACCTGGATAGATAGGGGCCCAGGTGTAATTATTTCCGCCAGAGTCGGTGGTTAGCTGCCAGCTATCCGATTCCCCGAGGTGCCAGGCGGAGCCATCCCAAACCCTGATTTCACCAGGAAGCGAGGTGTCAGGAGGACTAATATAATTTCTAGTAATTTTTACGCGAACGATATCGACATTTCCATCTTCGAGCCTTTCGGGATAGGCATTAACGCGGATCCCAGAGCCCCATTTAGTGAGATCCACGAAAGACCCGGTGGGGTTGGTGATGTTAATAATAATGGCCGCTCCGGCCTGATGGGCCAGGAGCAGCGCAGCGAGGGCTAAAACCACCGTTAATCTAGTTAATCTTTTTACCATTTGCAGATGGCTCCTTTTGACTTACACTATATACATCGGTGTCAGACCTAATAAACTTGCATTAAATTATGCTAAAATTGAAGCGTGAAATTTGAGGTCTTGAAAAAGAGCAAGAAATCGGCCGCCCGGGTGGGCCGGCTGGTTACTGAGCACGGCGTGGTCAACACCCCCGCCTTCCTCCCCGTGGGCACCCAGGGGGCGGTCAAGGCCATCTCGCCCCGGGAGCTCCTGGAGGTGGGATCCGAGATCATCCTTTCCAATACCTACCACCTCTATCTTCGTCCCGGGCCGGAGCTTATTGCCCAGGCCGGGGGACTGCACAAGTTTATAAGTTGGGATAAGCCCATCCTCACCGATTCCGGCGGCTTCCAGGTCTACAGCCTGGCGCATAACCGGAAGGTGACCGAGGAAGGAGTGGAATTTGCCTCTCACATAGACGGTACCAAACACTTTTTTACTCCGGAAAAAGTAGTGGAAGTCCAGCAGGCGTTCGGCTCGGACATCCTGATGCCTCTCGATGAGTGCGTTCCCTATCCCTGCGACCGTAAATTGGCGGAAGCAGCGGTGAGGAGGACGACGAAGTGGGCTGAAATTAGTAAGCAGGAAGCAGGAAGCAGTAAGCAGAAAGCCGCTTTGTTTGGAATTATCCAAGGCAGTACCTATCAGGATTTACGCAAACGCTCCACCGAAGAGATCGTGGCTTTGGATTTCCCTGGCTACGCGATAGGGGGGCTATCGGTGGGTGAGCCGCAGGAGATTATGTTCGAGATGCTGGAGCATATATATAATGTAATACCGGAAGAAGCCCCCCGCCACCTGATGGGAGTGGGATTCCCCCAGGACATTCTGGGGGCCATCAAATACGGCATGGACCTCTTTGACTGCGTGATCCCCACCCGCCTGGCCCGGCACGGCTCCTTTATGACATTAAAAGGCAAGGTTTCCATCCGTCTGGCCCGCTTTGAAAAGGACTTTTCTCCCATAGATCCGGAATGCGATTGCTATGCTTGCCGGAATTTCAGCAAAGCCTATATCCGCCACCTTTTCTGGGCGCGCGAGATCCTGGCCATGCAGCTTCTAACTATTCATAATTTAAGGTTTTATATGAGAATGCTGGAGAAAGTTCGGCAGGAAATTCTGGCAGAGTAATGCATAAGTGGAAGGTCTCGGTCAAGGCCGCCCGCAAGATCCAGCTCCGTTTAAGAAACAAGGTAATTAAACGTAAGACCTTTTCCAAGATCAGGACCATCGCCGCGGCGGATGTGGCTTTTAAGGGCGGCTGGGTGGCGGGGGTGGTGGCGGTTTTTTCCTATCCCCAACTTGAACTACTGGAGGTCGGCTACCGCAAGGAAAAAGCTAGCTTTCCCTATGTGCCGGGATTCTTGACCTTCCGCGAGGGCCCGGTGTTGATGAAGATCTTTAAGGCCTTGACCATCAAACCGGACCTGATCCTGTTTGACGGGCAGGGGATCGCGCATCCCTTGCGCTTTGGCGAGGCTTCACATTTAGGCGTCCTTTTAGATAAACCCTCTATCGGCTGCGCCAAGTCCCGGTTCATCGGGGAGTATAAAGAACCGGGTAAAAAACGCGGCAGTTTTTCCTTCCTGTTAGATGGCAGGGAGAAAATAGGCGCGGTTTTAAGGACCAGGGACAGGGTTAAGCCGATATTTGTTTCTATCGGCCATCGGATCGACCTTGAAAATGCCATTAAAATGGTCTTAGCTTGTTCAAAGGGATATCGTATTCCGGAGCCATTGAGGTTTGCGCATAGCAAGTCATTAGAAATTTTGAAAGCCCTGTGATAAGATTTAAGTGACATGAAAAAAGCCGTATCGATCATCGGCTCCACCGGCTCCATCGGCAGACAGACATTGGAAGTAATTTCTGCATTTCCCTCCAGCTTCAAGGTAGTGGCCATAGCTGCCAAGGACGAGGTCGAGCTCATAGTCGAGCAGATCAAGAAATATTCGCCTTCTATCGTTTCCGTGGTTTCAGAGAAGGTGAGAGCAGAGGTTGAGGCCAAGGCAGGAGGAGCAAAGACCAAGATCCTGATAGGGGAGGAGGGACTGCTCAAAGCAGCTACCTGTCCGGAAGCCAAGCTGGTAGTGGTGGCCGTTCCCGGAGCCTTAACCCTTATCCCGGTCATTGAGGCCATCCGCGCGGGCAAGGACATCGCTCTGGCTACCAAGGAAGTGCTGGTGGAAGGCGGCGAGATCTTCATGGAAGAGGTCAAAGCCGCCAAGGTAAAGGTTTTCCCCATAGATTCTGAACACTCCGCCATCGCCCAATGCCTGGCGGGAGAAAAGACCGATAGAGTTAAAAAGATAATCCTTACCGCTTCCGGCGGGCCTTTCCTTAAAACACCAATTGAAAAACTGGCCAAGATGACCGCCAAAGAGGCCTTATCGCACCCTACCTGGAAGATGGGGCCCAAGATCACCATTGATTCGGCCACCCTGATGAACAAGGGCTTTGAGGTCCTGGAAGCGCACTATCTTTTCGGGCTGGATTATTCCCAGATCGATGTGGTGATCCATCCTCAGAGCATAATCCATTCCCTGGTGGAATTTGCTGACGGATCGCTCAAGGCCCAGCTTTCCGCTCCCGACATGCGCATCCCCATCCAGTACGCCCTGTTCGGGATGGAGAGAAGCCCCAATCTGTGGAATCGGACGGACTTGACCAAAGTTAGCGCTCTGACCTTTGAGAAGCCGGACAAGGAAAAATTCCCCTGTCTGGAATTCGCTTATCAGGCGGGGAGAAGGGGAGGGACCTTACCGGCGGTGCTTAACGCTGCCAATGAAGAGGCGGTGAACCTTTTCTTGAAAGGCAAGATCTCCTTTTTAGATATTGCAGTTAGGATCCGCGAGACCATGAGCAAGCACCAACATATCGATAAGCCCACTTTAGACCAGATCCTCGAGGCCGACAGCTGGGCGCGGAGCCAGCTAACAGGTAAGGTGTAGAGCCGCCGCCACTTCCCCCTCCGCCATCTCGTTAAATTTTTGATAGGCCTCGCCGGTGGGCATCAGAATAACTTCTATTTTTTGCTGTTTTAAATAATCCAGCGTTTCGCGCGGGACCCGCATTATCCCGGACTCGCCGGTGCCAAAAATGATGGTTTCAGGTTTCAATTGAACGAGCTTATCGGCATCGCTGACGGAGACATTATGGGATTCGGCCCGCCACCAGTCGATCACCTTTTCCTTGAAGATGATAACATCATGATGGTAGGCCTTACCATCGATTGTGATCTCGCCGAAGCTATAGCTGTTAACCTTGTGTGCCAAAGCGAGTAATGATGACCGCTCCCAGGCCCATGGTTCCCACCAGGGCCTTTACGATCCAGCCCAAAACCGGCAGGAAGCTCAAGATAAATAACAGCACCAGGCCGCAGGCCACCTCGGTGATCATGGGCTTGTTGTAGATACGGACGGTCTTTAGGAATAACTTCCCGATCAGCTGGGAGGCCGCGATATAACCGAAGACCCCCGCGGCAATCAGCAGCATGATCAGGACCGGGATGAAGGGAATGCCGATCACGCTGATGACCAGTAACAGGATTATTGGTACGGTCAGCAGCCCGGCCAGCAGGCCCCACAGCAGCGAATGACCGGGGAGCCTCTCCACATAATAAGATATTGCGCCCAGATACTTATCAAAGAGCCCTACCAGGATCACGGCCAGCACCAGGAAAGCCAGGAAAGAAAGCAAGCTGAAGAGCGCGACTCCCCAACCCAGACCTTTGGTTACCATGGCGGTAGGTACCTTGACCTCGGTTACGCTCCCTTTAATGATGGCATTGGGATCCTTTTGTACGGAGCCGCCCACTGCCACCACATCCCCGCCCACCATGGCGGATCTGGAGAGTGAAACATTGCCGCCTATAGCCACTACATCCTCCACCACTTTGCCCGCTATGGTTACCGAGCCGCCCACTGCCACCACGGTCTTGACCTCTGCGCCTTCCGGCACATTGATATTTTCACCGACTTTTACGATGCTTTCTTCTTTGGTGACTTCCAGACCTTTTAGTGCGGCAAAAGAGGGAACTAGGAGGGAAAGAACCATCAATAGCGCTAAGATTCTCTTAGACATTCATACCACGCTCCTTAAGCGTGATTATACAGCGGGGTTTTTTTCAAGTCAATTTGAAATTGGCTGGCAGCATTTGAAATATTATCTAAATTTTGGGAAAAATCTTCCTGTAATTTGTATATATTTTTTATATTCATCTCCAAACTGTTCTATCATCATTTTTTCTTCTTTTGGGACTCTTGAAATCAATCCAATAATTGTTAATAACGCAATTAAAGCAAAAACCATGTTTGCGGTAAATAAAGCAAGGCCGATTACCCATATAAACATTGCAGCATATATTGGATGCCGTATTACTCCGTAAGGACCAGAAGTTATTATTTTATGTTCTTTTTGAACTTGGAGTTGGGGCGACCAATACTTGTCTAAGATGGCTTGTGAATATATCCAAAATACAACACCAATAAACGCAAATAATACTCCCAACCACCTTAGCCAAATCGGGAAGTCAAACTGAACTAAGTTCATAAAGGGTGGATAGATAGCATAGAGAATAAGAAAAGCAAGAAATAACACAAATAGTATTATTCTCAGAAAAAAAGTGGTTTTACCTTCATTCTTTATTGCCTTTTTATCGGGCAATATCCTTTCTTCAGACTTCCATGCTCGAAATGCGGGAATGATCCTATTAAATACAATCACAAAAAGCAGAAATACCCAAAAAACAATCCGAAAAAGCATTTCTTCATTCATAATACCAAATCCTTCCATTTAGGGATTGGCTGGAGGGCAGGAACTCGAACCCCGATCATCTACTTTTACATCTTGATGCTGCCTTAAGGAATCCCTTATCACCCTTAATAAGAGCCAACTTTTTTGTCCGCGACCATCCTTTTATTTGAGCTTCTCTTTTAGCCGCGGCCGATCTAGTCGGATATTCTTCGTGATAGCGCAATTTGACAGCTGGATTATATGAGGTGTAATGGCCGCCCTGACCGATTCTATGCTGATGAAATCTGCGCGCTAGGTCGTTGGTTATACCGGCATAGAGGGCTTTATTGGTGCATTCGATAATGTATACATAAAAAGGCATATTTTTGGCCTCGACTCACTATGCTCGCTCGGCCTCCCATCGACTCAGGATAGGGACTAGTCCCGAGCGAGGGCGCTTTGCGCCCGAGTCGAGGGACTGGGGGACAGGGACTCGAACCCCGATTCTCGCCTCCAAAGGGCGGTGTCCTACCATTAGACGATCCCCCAATTTTATGCCCGGGTGAGCTCAAATATCTTCTTCAATAGATTAATATCGGCCGGCGTGATCTCCAGATCGCGGCGCTTCAGGGCCGCGCGGGCGGTCTCAATCGTATCTTCCAGCCTGGCCCGGCCTTCCATTCCCCAGGCAAAGGAGGGCACCTCTTTTTTATAGTGCGACTGGCCGAAGAGATTGGCCGCCACCCCGATCATACAACCTGTATAGATCATGGTCCCGATGGCGGTTTTGGTGTGGTCCCCGATGAAACAGCCTAAGAACTGCATCTCCGAATCCACTGGTTTTCCTTCAACCATGACTTTAATATTACTGTAATTATTTTTTAGGTTTGAATTAGTGGTCCCCGCCCCCAGATTTACCCAACTGCAAACATAAGAATGCCCGATGAAACCATAATGCCCCTTGTTGACATAGGGCATGAAGATACTGCCCAGCACTTCCCCGGCGATCTTGCAGTGGGCCCCGATACTGAGCGGGCCGCGAAGGAGGGAGTGGGGGTGAACAACTGTTCCGGCCCCGATGTAGATGGGTCCTTGGCGGGCGTCCAGCACCGCACAAGCTTCGATCAGGGCTCCCTTTTCTATCAATACCTGTTCGGGATTATAAATCACCGCGGTTTTATGGACCTCGCCCCGGATCCCGGCCTTTAAATATTTAAAGTCTTCTTCCAGATCCTCTTTTAAGTATTTAATGGGATCCCAGGGATAGATAATTTCCCTCCCCGAGGAAGGAAGCATCCGTCCGTTGATTTCTTTATCAGGGATTGGGAACTGGGAACCAGGAACCAGGAAATCTCTACCCTTGAAACTTAGCTGGGCATCTGGATATTTGCGCTTTATCTTCTCCAGGATGGTCGTAGCCCCGCAGATAAGTTCCCAAGCCGGCCTCAGATGGGTCAGCGGGAGCAGTTTCTTATAACCTTCATCCTCAACTATCAATAACTTCATGTCTTTTTCCTCTTGTAATTCTTATCTTCAAATGAATAGGTGAAATGGGTGTGGGTTTCGTACCTGCCCTCCAGGATGGCCACCACGTCCTCGATGAACACTCTTTCCTCATCGGTGGGAATGATCAATATCTTTACCTGGGAATCATGGGCGGAAATATCGGTTTCCTTATCCCTTGATATGGCGGCCTGGTTCTTGAAGCGGTCGAATTTGATGCCCAGATTTTCCAATCCTGTGAGCACCTTCTCCCTCAGCTCCCAGTTAAGTTCCCCTGCGCCGGCGGTAAGAACAATGGCATCCACTCTGCCCAATACGGCTGAATAGGCCCCTATATATTTCTGTAAACGATAGGCCTCGATCTCCACCGCCAGCTGACAGCGCTTATCGCCTTCCGCCGCGGCTTTCTCGATATCCCGCCGGTCCATATACTTGCCGGTGATGCCCAGCAAACCGCTCTTCTTGTTCAAGATGGAGTCGATCTGCTCGGCATAAAAGCCTTCTTTTTCTATCATGAAAAGGATAATGGCCGGATCGATGTCCCCGCTGCGAGTGCCCATCACCGCGCCTTCCAGGGGGGTCAATCCCATACTGGTGTCCACCGAGATCCCGTTCTTTACCGCCGCGATCGACACTCCATTGCCGATGTGCATGGTGATCAGATTTACCTCAGAAGGTTTTTTATCCAAAAGCACCGCGGCCCGGCGGGAGACATAGAGGTGGGAAGTCCCATGAAAACCGTAGCGCCTGACCCCATACATCCCGTACCATTCATAGGGCACTGCATAGAGGTAGGCCGCCTCCGGCATGGTCTGGTGGAAGGCGGTGTCAAAAACCGCGATTTGCGGGACTTCAGGGAGCAAGCTCTGGGCCGCTTCAATACCAGCAATATTGGGAGGGTTGTGGAGGGGGGCTAAGTCCTGCACGGCCTTGATGGCATCCAGCACCTCGGTTGTGATCTTTATCGAACTTTTGAACTTCTCTCCCCCGTGCACCACCCGGTGTCCCACCGCCTGGATCTCGGATAGTTCCTTGATGATGCCCACTTCCTTGTCCAGCAGGATATCCGCGATCAACTTGAGGGCTTCCTGGTGGTTGGCGCAGTCCTGGTTTATAAGGTAGGGTTCGCGGGAGGGAAGTTCGTGGCGGATGAAAGAGCCGGAAATACCGATGCGCTCCACGATGCCCGAGCCTAGGGTTTCCTTCTTTTCCCAGTTAAAAACCTTGTACTTGATCGAAGATGAGCCGCAATTGAGAGCCAGAATATTCATAAATTATGTTTAAAGATCTTGCCATCCGCCGCTACGATCATAACTTTCAGGCCCAGCTGTTCGGCCAGCGCCATTCCTTTTTTAGGTCCCAGGACAAAGATACCGGTAGAAAGTGCGTCCGCTAGACCTGCGTCCCGGGTCACCACCGTCACCGCCTGACAGCCCAGGGCCGGTCTTTTGGTGCGGGGGTCGATGATATGCCGTCCCTGTTCATAATCCCCGGAGGTAGAAAGCGCTTCTTGGTCGGACAGCACGATTATCCCCAGGATTTGATCTTTAAAGCGGGGATGTTTGATGCCGATCCTCCAAGGCCCCCCGAGCACGGCTATGGACGATCCCATATCTATTATAGCATTCTTTACCCCTCTTTTATATAAGAACCGCCGCGCCTCCTCCACCGCGTATCCCTTGCCGATACCGTCCAGATTCAGCTTGCCGCTGTAATAGACATCAAAAGCTCCCGCAGTCAGCTGCTTGGCTTTTTTTGCCAGGGCCAGGCATTGTCTGGTGTCCCGGGAAAGCTTGAATTTTTCTCCGCGATTTAAGCGGCCGACTTCACTTTTAGAATCGTAGCGGCTGAGCAGTTTTTCGATCTCTCTCATCCGAGCTACCGCGGCTGGGATGTGGACTGAGGCCCGTCGGTCTTTGACCGTGATCTTAAGTGTGGTGCCCATAATTTTGTAACTTCCCGACTGGCGGTCGCTCGTCAGGAAAAAGATCAAAATGGCACATATCAGTAGGGCCAGCAAGGCGAAGAGCGTGAGGCGTTTCATCGCGATTTATGATACAATAAAAACACTCCATGAACAAGGTGAAGGGGCTCCAAAGCAAGGATCTCTTAGGGCTCCGCGAACTGGCGGTGGAGGAGATCAATTTGATACTGGATACCGCCTCTGCCATGAAAGAGATCATCTTCCGCCCCGTTCCCAAAGTCCCCGTCCTGTTGGGCAAATCGGTCTGCCTGCTTTTTTATGAGGCCTCCACCCGCACCCGCACTTCCTTTGAAGCCGCCGCCAAGATGCTTTCCTCCAACACCACTAACATCGCCGTGGCCCAAAGTTCCGCGGTCAAGGGGGAGACCCTGATCGACACCGCTAAGAACATTGAGATGATGGGGCACCAGGCCATCATCATCAGACATAATATGGCGGGAGCGCCGCACCTGATCGCCAAGAACGTGATGGCCTCCGTGATCAACGCCGGGGACGGCTTTAACGAGCATCCTTCCCAGGGATTGCTGGACATCTTTACCATGCGCGAGAAGAAGGGCAGTCTGAAGGGGCGCAAGGTGGTGATCGTGGGCGATATCGCCCACTCCCGGGTGGCCCGCAGCAATATCTGGGGACTCACCAAATTGGGAGCCAAAGTTTCGGTAGTAGGGCCCACCACCTTGATGCCCAAGGATATCGAGAAAATGGGGGTCAAGGTGGGCTTTGATGTGGATGAGGAGATCCGGGACGCGGATTTTATCAATGTCTTAAGGATCCAACTGGAGCGTCAGGCCAAAGGGATGTTCCCTTCTTTGGAAGAGTATCACCTGCTCTTCGGCATCACCGCCCAGCGGTTAGAAAAATGCAAGAAGGACATTACCATCATGCATCCGGGCCCCATGAACCGGGGGGTGGAGATCTCTTCCGAGGTGGCGGACGGGCCCTTTAATGTGATCCTGGATCAGGTGCAGAATGGAGTGGCGGTGCGGATGGCGATCCTTTTCCTGCTTCTGGGCGGCAAAAGCCGGGCGATCAAAGTTCAGTGACACAGATCTATAAATTAAAACCCTCTTTCAAGAGCGAAGATGTAAAATTTCTCATCGATTACGAACGGGAGCTCACGGCAGAGCAGCTGCCCATAGTCAAAGCTCCCAATGGGCCGCTTTTGGTGATCGCCGGAGCAGGCTCGGGCAAGACCCGCACCGTCACCTATCGGGTGGCCTATCTGGCGGAGACCGGAGTCCCCCTGGAGAACATCTTGCTGGTCACCTTTACCAATAAAGCCGCGCGGGAGATGATCTACCGGGTGGAAGGCCTGCTCAAGCGGGACCTGAACCGGCTCTGGGCGGGGACCTTCCACCACATCGGTAATATGATATTAAGGAAACACGCCAAGAAATTGGGCTATGACAAGAACTTCACCATCCTGGACCGCACCGATTCCAAGGACCTGCTGGACCGCTCGGTCAAGGAAGCCGGCATCCCCACCAAGGAAAGAAAATTCCCCAAGGGAGAGATATTACAGGACCTCTACAGTTTCATGGCCAATTCCCAAAAGACCCTGCCCCAGGTGATGGAGTCAAAATTCACTCATCTTTTCGAATTGCAGGGAGAGATCAAGAGGGTTTTGGATGTCTACGCAGCCACCAAATTGAAGCAGAACTTAATGGATTTCGACGACCTGCTGACCAACTGGCAGAGATTACTGCTGGAGGAAGATAAGGTCCTTAAGGAATATGGCCGGCGTTTCCTGCATATCCTGGTGGATGAATACCAGGATACCAACCTGGTGCAGGCGCAGATCATCGATCTTTTGGCTAGCCAGCACCGCAACCTGATGGTGGTGGGGGACGACTCCCAATCCATCTATTCTTTCCGGGCGGCGGAGTTCCGCAATATCATAGACTTCCCCAAGCGCTATCCTGATTGCCAGATCTTCAAGATCGAGACCAACCACCGCTCCACCCCGGAGATTTTGGATCTTGCCAACGACAGTATCCGCAACGCCGCGGAGCGGTTCGAGAAGAACCTGCGCGCGGTGCGTAAGCAGGGGGCCTCCCCGGTAGTGGCTTCCTTCCGCGACGTCTATCAGCAGGCCGCTTTTGTGGCCCAGCGGATCCTGGAATTATACGACGAGGGAACCCCGCTTTCCGAGATCGCAGTTCTCTATCGCTCCCATTATCACTGCCTGGAACTGCAGATGGAGCTCACCCGGAGGGGCATACCCTATGAGGTGCGCTCCGGCCTGCGCCTGTGGGAAGAGGCCCATATCAAGGACGTCATGTCATATCTCAAAATTTTCCATAATCCCTATGACGGCCTGGCCTGGCTGAGAGTCCTGAAATTGATAACTGGCATCGGGCAGAAAACTGCGGACCGCCTCTGGCAGAGGATCCAGAAATCCTCCGATCCCATTAAATTGATAAAGAGCAAGGAGATCCGGGAAGAGATCCCCCAGGGAGGAGCGGAGGCGTTTTCTAATTTCGCGGAAACGATCGCCAGCCTGGAAAAACTGTCGGAAAATCCCGGAGCTATGATCGAGACCATTGTGGAAAGGGGTTACGGCGATTATCTGCGCTTGACCTACGCCAATTATCAGGCCCGCCTGGAAGAACTTCAGGAACTGGGGAACTACGCCCTGGAATATTCCGGCCTGGAAAAATTCCTCTCCGCTCTGGCCTTGGTGGGGGGCACCTCGGCGGAGGAAATAGTAGGGGCGGGGTCCAAAGAGGAGGAAGCGGTGGTGCTGACCACAGTACATCAGGCTAAAGGTCTGGAATGGAAGGTGGTCATGGTCATCTGGCTGGCGGAAGGCCGGTTCCCATCTTATTTGTCTTTTGGCAGTCAGGCGGAGCTCGAGGAAGAGCGCCGGCTGTTCTATGTGGCGGTGACCCGCAGCAAGGACCAGCTCTATCTCACTTATCCGGTCACTTATCAGACCCGCGAGGGCTCGGTGATCCTCAAGGCCAGCCGCTTTATCAAGGAGATCTCCGAGCACCGCTATGAAAAGTGGCTGATCGAAGAGGAGCTTGAAGCGGAGGCGGAATCCGAATATAATTAAATTCGATAAGGAGGGCTTATGAGATATATTATCTGGGGTCCGATAGTTGGCTTGGGCATCGCTTCTTTCCTGTTCTTGCTGGGATTCTTTGGCACCAACTTCAACGGTTTCATCATCACCGCGACGGTACTGGTGGTCATCGGATTGATCGTGGGTCTGATCGCCGATCTGAAAAAATAAATTGGGTTTTTCTCTGGGAATCGTAGGGCTTCCCAATGTGGGGAAGTCCACGCTCTTCAACGCCTTGGCCCGCGCCCAGGTTATGGTCTCCAATTATCCCTTCTGCACCATTGATCCCAATGTGGGAGTGGTCCCCGTGCCGGATGAAAGGCTTAAGAAGATCCAGCAGATCATGGGTTCACCCAAAGCTTTACCGGCGGTCATTGAGTTCTTCGATATCGCCGGCCTGGTCAAGGGAGCGCATAAGGGAGAGGGATTGGGGAACCAATTTTTATCTCATATCCGGGAGGTGGACGCCCTGGCCCAGGTGGTGCGCTGTTTTAAGGATGAGCAGATCGTGCATGTTATGGGAGAGGTGGATCCCAGGCGGGATGTCGAGACCGTCAATTTAGAATTGATCCTGGCCGATCTGATCTGGGCGGACAAGAAAGTGCAGGCCTTAAGATCTTCCGCTAAAACCGGCGATCCCAAGATCTTAAAAGAACTGAAGCTCATCGAAAGTTTGCGGGAGCATCTGGACCAGGGAAAACCCGCGCGGACCTTTCCCGAATTGATAACTGACCTCCCCCTGCTCACCTTGCGACCGGTGCTGTATGTGGCCAATGTGGATGAAAGCGGGAATAGCGAAAAGGTGAGGGCGATCGAAGAGATCGCTAAGAAAGAAGGCAGCCCAGTTCTGATCATTTGCTCCAAATTAGAGGCCGATCTCTCAGAGATGGAACCGGCTGAAGCGCAGGAGTATATGCGGGAATTAGGCATTAAGGAACGCGGCCTGGATCGTTTGATAAAGGCTGGCTATGAACTTTTGCAACTGATCACTTTTTTCACCGCTAATGAAAAAGAAGCCCGCGCCTGGACCATAAAGACCGGGACCAAGGCCCCGCAGGCGGCGGGATGTGTGCATTCGGACATGGAGCGGGGATTTATCGCGGCGGAAGTGGCGCATTACCGGGAACTGCTTCAGGCGGGCTCCTATTTAACCGCCCGGGAGCAGGGTCGGCTGCATACCGAAGGCCGGGAATATAAGGTCCAGGACGGGGACCTGATGCTCTTCCGGTTTAATCCTTGAGGGTTTTGTGGTATAATTAATGACTTTGGAGGAGATGTATGGAAAATTATGAAGCCCTGTTCGCCCTGATCCCCACCCTTACCGAGGAAAAGGTGGGAAACCTGCTTTCCCGGTTCGAGAAAAGGGTCAAGGACCACGGGGGAGAACTGGTAAAATGCGAAAAGTGGGGCAGCAAGAAATTGCCCTTCACCTTTCAACGGCATAAGGCCTTAAAAGAAGCCTTCTACGTGCTCTTGGCCTTCAAGGGCACCGGGGAGACGGTCAATTCTCTGCGCGATGCCTTCCGCATCCAGGAAGAAGTGATCCGCCACCTCATCATCCGGGCCCAGGAAGCCGAGCTTCCCTTGATCGAAGAATCGACCTTTCCGGCGGAACCCGCCCAGGAAGAATCACTTGGCCAACCTTAACCGCATCCTGATAGTGGGGCGCTTGCTCGCCGATCCCGAAGCGCGGGTCTCGGTGGAAGGGGTGCCCGTGACCAAGTTCAAGCTGGCGGTCACCAACTTCGGGCGGCAGGTGACCGGTCAGATCGAGGTCATAGCCTGGCGTCGGCTGGCGGAGATCTGCGGCCAATATCTGAAAAAGGACCGCCTGGTGCTGGCGGAGGGCCGGCTGCAGGTGCGCAGCTACGAAGACCAGGGCGGCCAGCGTAAGTGGGTCACCGAAGTAGCCGCTAATAATGTGCAGATGCTGGAGGGGAGCGGGCCGGTCCAGGCGGCTGCTCCGGGAGGAGCGGAGCTGGCAGGGGAGGAAGAAGTGGAGGAGCTGCCCGAGGGAGATCTGCCTTTCTAAAATGTACAACAAAGTTTTTATTATAGGGAATTTGACCCGTGACCCGGAGCTGAGATACACGCCGGCCGGGATACCGATCGCGCGCTTTACCGTGGCGGTCAACCAACGCAGCAAAGAAAAGGAAGAAGTGGATTTTATCCCGGTCATAGCCTGGCGTCGGCTGGCGGAGATCTGCGGGGAATTTTTAAAGAAGGGGAGGTCGGTAGCGGTGGAGGGCCGGCTGCAGGTTAGGACCTTTGCCGGCCGGGACGGACAGTCCCGTACTGTGGCTGAGGTGGTGGCGGACAATATGCAGATGCTGGGACGGAGGCTGGAAGGCGCACCGGAGAACGCGGGGGCGGAGGGGTCGGATAGTAAATCGGATAGTAAAAATGAGGGAGGGGAAGTCCCATTTTAAAGAGAGAAAAAATGACCAATGGCGCTAAACCAAAAATGATGAAAAGGAGAAAAAAGAAGGTCTGTGTTTTTTGCGCGGATAAGATAACCCTGGACATCAAGGACGTGGGGCTGGTAAAGCGTTTTATTTCGGATCGGGGCAAGATCCTGCCCCGCCGCAACACCGGCTGTTGTGCTTTGCACCAGCGCTGGGTGGCCCAGGTAGTAAAAGCGGCCCGCAATATAGGGCTGGTACCCTATACGGTAGATTAAGATGAAAGTCATATTGTTCAAAGAAGATCGGGTAGCGGAAGTCTCCGACGGTTACGCGCGCAACTACCTTTTCCCGAACAAGCTGGCCATCCCCGCCACCCCGCCAGCTGTCACACAGATGGAAAAGCGGGCGGAAGCCAATCGGGGAAAAAGGGAGGCTGAGAAGCAGCAGGCCCAGGAGCTGGCGGAGGCGCTGTCCTCCCAGGAGGTAGTGATCGCGGCGGATGCAGGGGAAGAAGGAAAATTATTCGGCTCGGTCACGGCCGCGGACGTGGCGGCGGCCATTTTTGATTCCCAAAAGATCGAGATCGACAGGAAAAAGATCAACCTCAATGAACACATAAAAGCGCTGGGCGAATATACCGCCACGGTCAAGCTGCACCACGAGGTCAACGCCCTCTTAAAACTGCGCATAGTTAAAAAATGAAGTTCCCCCCTCTCCCCGGGGTATATCTATTTAAGGACCGGCAAGGCCGGGTCATCTATGTAGGCAAAGCCAAATCCTTAAAAGACAGGATCTACTCCTATTTTCAGCCTTCCGATTCACCCAAGACCGCCGCTCTGCTCAAAGCTTATAAGACCATCGATTTCATAGTCACTCCCACGGAGCTGGAGGCCCTGCTGCTCGAAAGAAAGCTCATTTTAAAATTCAAGCCGCAGTTCAACGTCTCCTGGCAGGATGACAAGCAATATCCCTATTTAAAGCTCACTCTCAAAGAGGAATGGCCGCGGCTCGTCATAGCGCGAAAAAGGGAGGAAGACGGGGCCCTTTATTTTGGCCCCTTTGAATCCCGCAGCGTCAAAGAGACCGTTCGAATGATAAAAAGATTGTTCCCCATCCGCTGGTGCAAGGAAAGCCCGCTTAAGATGAGACAGCAGCCCTGTTTGCAATATCATCTCAAGCACTGCTTAGCGCCCTGTGTGAGCGGGATCTCCCCTGCGGAATATCTAAATTGGTGCCGGGCCATCGGCACTCTGCTTAAGGGCGACTTGGATTCCGCTTTGCAGCTTTTGCGGGGGGAAATGGAAAGAGCGGCAGAACAGCAGCGCTATGAAGAAGCCGGGAAACTGCGGGATAAGATCCGCAATCTGTCCCGACTGCTGCAGAAAAAGCCAGGCTGGATCCCCCGGCGCGGGGAGAGAGAGGGGGAGACCGGGATCTTTGAGCTGAAGCGGGAGCTCAACCTTAAAAGACTGCCCCGGCGCATCGAGGCCTTCGATGTCTCCAACCTCCAGGGCAGCAATACCGTGGCCTCGCTTATAACCTTCAAGGAGGGCGAGCCATTAAAGAGCGATTATCGGAAATTCAAGATCCAGTTCGAGAAAACTCCCAACGATGTGGCCGCTCTGCAGGAGGCGGTCAGGCGCCGCTATACCGGCTCCCTGAAAGGTAAAATGCACAATCCGGACCTGGTGCTGGTGGACGGAGGGATAGCCCAGGTGCGGGCGGCCCGGCGGGCCTTGCATACCGCCGGCCTCTCGACCACGGTCATCGGACTGGCCAAAAAGAAAGAGGAGATCTATTTTCCCGAGAAAAATATGCCGATACAGCTGCCGGCGGACAGTTCCGCCCTGCGTTTGCTCAAGCAGATCCGCGATGAATCCCACCGTTTCGCCCTGGCTTACCAACGCTCCCGCCGAACCTTGTAAACCCTGATTTTTTATGCTAAAATCGCGAAGATGAAGCGGTTTTGGGCGCTGGTTTCCCTTTTTTTCCTTTTCTCTTGTGCTTATTCCGCCGATGTTACCGAGGAGCAACAAAGGCTTAAACAGATCCAGGAACAGCTGGAGGCCAGCAAGCAGAAATTATTAGAGACCAAAAAGAAAGAACAGGAAACCCTGTCCCGGCTGGTGGTTATCAAGAAGGACTTAAGCCAGACCAGCTGGAGCCTGAATCGGGCGCGCGAACGGATCGTGGTCAACGAAGGACAGATCCGGGTCTTGCAAACCGAGATCAAGGAAGCCATAGAGACCCTGGAGGAAAAATCCATCAGGCTGCGCAAGCGCATCCGGGAGGTTTACAAGGCCAGCGCGGTTAATTATCTGGACCTGCTTTTCTCAGCCAACAGCATGTCCGATTTTATAAACCGCGCCTATTTTTTTAGCAAGATCGTGGAGCGGGATGCCGGATTGATCAAGGAAATCGAGGTGCTTTACGACCAGACCCGGCACCGGAAGACCAACCTGGAACAGGTGACCTTGGAGATCCGGGGCCTGGCCAAGGAGATCGACGCCAAAAAGCAGGTGATCGCGGCCCGGGCGACGGAGGAGAAAAAGGCCTACGATGATCTCAAGGAGCGCCGGGCCGAATATGAGAAAAAGGTGGCCGAGCTGGAGCGCAGTTCGGAAGAGCTGGAACGGGTTATTCAGGCCAAGATGGCCGAGCGCGCTCGGGCGGGGATCCAGGCCCGGGGCACCGGAGCGCTGGATTGGCCGCTTAGGGGAAGGCTGACCTCCTATTTTGGATATCGCCGCCACCCCGTCTGGGGAGGGCGTCATCGGCATACGGGTATCGACGTGGCCGCTCCCTACGGAGAAGTTATCCGGGCGGCGGATTCGGGCGAGGTGCTCTTTTCGGGATGGTGGGACGGTTATGGCAAGGCCGTGGTCATTGATCATGGGAAGAACATCTCCACCGTGTATGCGCACATGTCGCGCATCTATGTACAGAACGGCAATCAGATCAGCAAGGGACAGATAATCGGCCTGGTAGGCAGCACCGGTTACAGCACCGGACCGCATCTTCATTTTGAAGTGCGTCTGAGCGGGAAGCCGGCCAATCCTTTGAAATACTTGCCTTAAGGGAAAGGAGAAGAAAATGAGGAAATACAGGAAGTGGATCGTCGTTTCAGTGGTAGTGATCAGTTTATTTTCCGTCGGTTTCATCCTGGGGAGAGGAGCGGCGCAGGAGGGGCTGGAATCCAAGCTGGATGTCTTCCTGCAGGTCCTATCTTTGGTCAAGAGCCAGTATGTGGACAAGAACGTGGATGACAATAAACTGGTCTACGGCGCCATCAAGGGATTGCTCGCATCGCTGGAAGATCCCTATACGCGTTTTATGGAGCCCACTTCTTACAAGGAAATGCGCATCCGGCTGCGCGGTTCTTATTCCGGGATCGGTATCTATATCGGCATGAAGGACGGAACGCTCACTGTCATCTCTCCCATCCCCGGGACCCCGGCCGCCAAGATGGGGCTCAAGGCCAAGGATAAGATCATAACCATTGACGCCAAATCCACCAAGGACATGTCGCTGGAAGAAGCGGTGTCCCTGATCCGCGGTCCCAAAGGATCCAAGGTCAAACTGGGAATAATCCGCGGGTCGGCCAAAGAGCCCAAGGATTACCTGATCGAAAGGCAGAACATCGTGATCAAGAGCACCGAGTTCAAGATGCTCACTCCGGATGTCGCTTACATAAAATTCAACACTTTCGAGAAACAGAACGCCCCTTATGAGGTTTCCAAAGCTATCCAGGAGGCTAAAAACAAGAAAGCTAAGGGCTTGATCTTCGACCTGCGCAATAACGGAGGCGGATTGCTGGACAATTCCATTCAGATCGGCAGTATGTTCATAAAATCCGGCGCTATAGTGCAGACCATCGATCGGGAAGGAATGCGGGAAGTAAAATATAGCAGCGGCAATGTGATATGGTGGCAGCCCATGGTGGTATTGATCAACGAGGCCTCCGCCTCCGCTTCAGAGATCCTGGCAGGAGCCCTGCAGGACCATAAAATAGCCACTCTGGTGGGCACCAGGTCCTTCGGCAAGGCCTCGGTGCAAACCGTCAGAGTGCTTCAGGACAATTCAGCCGTATTGCTGACCATTGCCAAATACCTAACCCCCAACGGGCATGACATCACCAAGAAAGGGATAGTTCCGGATGTAGTAGTGGAGATACCCACCAAAGAGGCCGAAGCTAAAGCGGAATTGCCCGAAGAGGATAAAGAAGAAAAGGATATCCAGCTGGATCGAGCCCTGGAGATAATCAAGGGTCAAATATGATAGACGATCCGAAAAAGATCGCGGAACTAGACCGGGGCGGCATGCTTTCCCTGGTGGCCGCTATGCCGGAGATGCTGCTCCAGGCCGAAAAGCTCAGTGAACGATTGGAGCTGCCGCGGATCAAAAAGGTGGAAAGCGTGGTTTTGGCGGGGATGGGAGGTTCGGCCATGGGAGGCGAGATCGCCCGGAGCTTAACCTCCGATATCCCCATCCTGCTCAATCGCTTCTACTCTTTGCCGGCCTTCGTGAACGATAGGTCTTTGCTGATCGCCTCCTCCTATTCCGGAGATACGGAAGAGGTGATCTCCTGCGTGAAAGAAGCCCGCCAAAAGAATATCCCGGTGATCGCCCTCACTTCCGGAGGAAAACTGGCGGAGATCGCCGAAGCTGAAAAATATCCCAAAGTTATCATACCGGGGGGCCTGCCGCCGCGCGCCGCCCTGGCTTACCTTACTTTGCCGGTCCTCAAGGTCCTGGAAAAGCTGGGATATATCAAGAATTTATCTTCCCAGCTTCAGGATGCGGGGAAAATGCTGGGCAATCTGAAGGATGAATATCTGCGCGGAGAGAGGACCAATCCCGCCAAACAACTGGCCAGAAAGCTGCAGGATAAAATCCCTATCATTTTGGCTTCACCCGGGGTAACCCGGGCGGCGGGGATCAGGTTCCGCTGCCAGTTGAACGAGAACAGCAAAAAGGTAGCCCATCTGGCGCTTTTACCGGAAATGAACCATAACGAGATCGTGGGACTGGCCCAGCTCAAACGTGGCTCCCATAATTTTGGCCTGGTGGTGCTGAGGGATGAAGAGGACCAGGGACGGGTGCACAAACGCATCGAGATCACCAAATCCCTGATCGGGGCCAATCTGGGCGGGGTCAGCGAGATCTTCTCCACCGGCAAATCACAGCTGGCGCGGATTTTTTCCCTGATCTATCTGGCTGATTTCGTAAGCGTTTACCTGGCCCTGCTGCAGGGCCAGGATCCCACCGCCATAGAAGTGATCAACCGCCTGAAAAAGGAACTGCAAAGGTGAAAGCGGTCATCATTGCCGGAGGGCTGGGTACACGCCTTAGGCCTTTGACCTACAACACTCCCAAACCCATTGTGCCGGTGGCCAACCGCCCCTTTGTCCTGCACCAGATCGAGCTTTTAAAATCTCACGGGGCTACCGAGATCATCCTGAACCTGCATTATCTCTCCGACGCCATCCGGGAGCTTTTGGGTGACGGCAAGAAGTGGGGGGTCAAGCTGCATTACAGCATTGAGGAGAATCCCCTGGGCACGGCGGGGGCGGTAAAACTGGCGGAAAGACATTTCAAGGGGGAGCCGCTGATCGTGGTATTCAACGGGGACACCCTGACGGACATCAATATCACCGAAGTCATCAAATTCCATAAGAAGAAAAAGGCCCGCGCCACCTTGACCCTGACCGAGGTTATGGATCCCACCACTTACGGTCTGGTGTTCACCGACAAGCAGGGGAGGGTTTTAAATTTTATTGAGAAGCCCAGCTGGGAGAGGGTGGAGGGACTGGATAAATATCTCATCAATGCCGGGATCTATGTTCTGGATCCCAGCATTTTCGAGGGGGTGCCCTGGGGTAAGCCGGTGATGTTCGAGAACGTGGTTTTCCCGGACCTGCTGAAGCGGGGTGAGCCGGTCTATGGATTTGAATCTAAAAATTACTGGATCGATATCGGCAGTCCGGAGAAATATCGGCTGGCGCACGAGGCCATACTGCGCGGCGAGGTGACCCTGTTTCGGATCTTCGGTCGGCGGGAGGCGGGCGGCATCTTTATGGGAGAGAAAGTGGAGATGGATAAGACCGCCAGAGTGATCGGGCCGGCTTTGATCGGCCGGGAAGTTAAGATCGGAGCGGAGTCGGTGATCAAGAATTGTACGGTATTGGGGGACCGGGTGGTGGTGGGAAGGGAAAGCAGCATTGAGCATTCCATAATTTGGGAGGGCTGCCAGATAGGAAATAATGTGAAGTTGAACGGCTGTATTTTGGGTTATAATTGCAAGCTAGAGGATGGGGTCTCTATTTTAAAGGGCGGAGTGATCGCCGATTTTACCATCCTCTCCAAGGGGTCAAGTATCAATGCTTAGAATAATAGAGAAAGAAAGAATAGCAGCAGAGCTAAAAAGAATATTGAACAAAAGATCTCTCCTGGCCGATCCACAGATCGAAAAAAGAGTAGCCGAGATCATTGGGGCGGTGAGAGAGAACGGGGATGCGGCGATCAGGGAGCTGACCTTAAAATACGACCAGGTGGAGCTTTCTGATCTTAGGGTAAGCCCGGAAGAGATCGCGGCGGCCGCTTCTAAGGCGGGAGAGGAATTCATCTCGGCCCTAAGGACCGCCATTCTCAATATCAATGCCTATCATCAGAAGCAGAAGAGCGAGGAATGGTTCGAGACCGCTCCCGATGACGCGGTGCTGGGGATGCGCAGTTTGCCGATCGAGGTGGTGGGATTGTACGTGCCGGGAGGAAGGGCAGCTTATCCTTCCACGGTACTAATGAACGCCATACCCGCTCAGATCGCCGGGGTATCCCGGATCGTCATGGTCTCCCCTCCGGAGATCTCTCCTTACGTACTGGCAGCTGCACGTGAGCTGGGGATCAGCGAAATCTATCAAGTGGGCGGGGCTCAGGCCATTGCGGCTTTGGCTTTTGGCACCGAGACCATTCCCCAGGTGGATAAGATCGTGGGGCCGGGTAACATTTATGTGACCCTGGCCAAGAAGCTGGTCTTCGGGACGGTGGGGATAGATTCCCTGGCGGGGCCTTCGGATATTGCGATCATCGCGGATTATGAGTCAGAAGCCGCCTTCATCGCGGCGGATCTTTTGGCCCAGGCCGAGCACGATCCGCACTCCTCTGCCATCCTTATCACTGATTCCAGGGACCTGATCGGGCAGGTGAACTCTGAAATAAAACAGCAATTGGCCAAGCTTAAAAGGAAAGAGGTCATTGAGGCGGCGCTGAAAGAGAACGGAGCGGCGTTCCTGCTGGATTCCCTGAGCCAGGCGGCCGGGCTGACCAATCAGCTGGCTCCGGAACACTTAGAGATACTGTCCTCTCCGCCGCAGAAAATATTGGAGAAGATAAAGTGCGCCGGGGCGGTTTTTCTGGGGCCTTATTCGCCGGTAGCAGTTGGGGATTATATAGCGGGCCCCAATCATGTCCTGCCCACCGGAGGCACTGCCCGCTTCTCCTCCCCGCTTTCGGTCTATGATTTCATAAAAAGACAGAGCATTTTGGGTTATACTAAACCTGCCCTGGAGAGAGTACGCAGGTCGGCGGAACTTTTAGCGAAGCTGGAGGGCTTGGACGCTCACGCGCGCTCTATTGAGATTCGATTCGCCTGATCAACTCCTGGGGATTAACCTCCAGGGCAATTTTTGTTTCTTCGTCCGATAAGCCCGCTTCTTTTGCTATTTCATAAGCCTGCTCATAGGTTAAAAGATCGTTCTCCTTGTGGCTGTCGGTATTGACCAGCAGTTTGGCGCCGGCAAAGCGGGCCATCTCCGCCACGTGGGAGTTCCCTTCCTTGTGCCCGTGGCGGGAAGTGATCTCTAAAAAGATCCCATTCTTGGCTGCCAGTTTGGCTTCTTCTTCGGTCAGGTTTTTCCCGGGATGGGCCAGGATGTCCACCAGACCTTTTAGTTCCAGTGCGGCCCGGTCGGTTCCGGCATAGACCGGCTCTACCGGCGACTCTCCGTGCACCACGATCACTTTGGCTCCCAGCTTGCGCGCTTTCAGGCAGTATTCCTTGATGTAATCCGGTTTGATATAGCTGATCTCCACTCCCGGGAAGAATTTTAGCGGCAGCCGGCCTTTCATTTCACGCTCAAATTTCGTGAGCGCCTTGAGCACTTCTTCCAGATTGGAGGCATCCACATGGTCGGTGATGGCCAAGGCGGCATGGCCCCTTACCTCGGCCTCGCGGATCAGGGCTGCGGGCAGGAGGATGCCATCTGAAAAGATCGAATGGGTATGAAAGTCATAGCGTAATCCTTTCATGATAATTATGGTATCATATCAATGTATGAATAGTAAACCTCGTTGTCCCTATTACGGCACCTGCGGGGGCTGCCAGCTCCAGCATATCCCCTATGAAGAACAATTAGAAATGAAAAGAGGGATGGTAAGGGATCGCATGGAGGAGGAGGGGATAGGGGGGGTCGAGGTCCGACCCACGCTGGGGATGAAAGATCCCTGGTTTTACCGCAATAAGATCCAATTCCCAATTCGTATGCAGAATAACCGACTGCAGATGGGCTACTTCAAGGCGAAAACCCATGAAGTGGTCAATATCAAGGAATGTTATACTCAGGATCCTTATCTAACCGAGATCGCCCAGATCGCCTGTAAGATCTTTGAGGGAAGGGGATTGTCCGCCTATGATGAGAAAACCGGCAAGGGACTGATCAGGCATTTCACTGGCAGAAGCGGGTCCCAAACCGATGAGATGCTTTTGGGGATCGTGGTTAACGGAAAGGGGATCCCTGCCGGATTCACGGTCGCGCATGAGATAAAAAAGCAGGAAAGATTGATGCAGCGTCAAGTGACACGCCACCAGGATTATCCCCGCCTACCCAGGAGAAAGCGCATCGTGGGCATCGTGCAGAACATAAATACCAGCCGGGGCAATGTTATTTTGGGGAAGGATAACACCACCTTATTAGGGATCCCGTTCATGCGGGAGAAGCTGGGCGGATTTACTTTTAATATCCGCTTCTTCTCATTCTTCCAGGTTAATCCGCAGCAGGCGGCGAAGATCTACGATCTGGTAAAGGATTATGCTGAACTTACGGGCCAGGAGACCGTGGTGGATGCCTATGCCGGGATCGGGCCCATTGCCATTTGGCTGGCAGGGAGGGCCGGGCAGGTGATCGGCATTGAGGATCAGGCGGAGGCGGTAAAGGACGCCCAGGAAAATATCAGGTTAAATAAATTGGGAAATGTGACCATGGAGCCGGGGGCCATTGAAAAGGTTTTCCCCAAAAAGGCGGAAGTGGTGATCCTGGACCCGCCCCGCGGGGGCTGCTCGGAGAAAGCTTTAAAAGTAGTGGCAAAATCTTCACCCCGAACAATTATTTACGTTTCCTGTAATCCTGCGACTCTGGCTAGAGATATAAGTATTCTGATGAAGAGCGGCTTTAAAGCCGAATTTATCCAACCGGTGGACATGTTCCCGCAAACCAATCACGTGGAAGCGGTTGCCCGGCTTCAATCCATTTGACGTTCTTAAATCTCCTAAACCAGGTCATCTGACGGCGGGCGAAATTGCGGGTGCGCTTTTTTAATTCTTCTGTCATCTCTTCTTTGGTCCATTTGCCATCGAGATATTCCACCACTTCTTTATAGCCGAGAGCCTGGAAAGAGGGGAGGGTTTTGGAATAACCATTAGTTAGTAATCCCCTTACTTCTTCGATCAGCCCTTTCTTAATCATAGAATCGACCCGCTGGTTGATCCTTTCATAAAGAGCCTCGCGGGGGAGGGTGAGGCCGATCAAAGTATTCCTATTTTCTACTTTCAATTTCCTATTTTTCTGCAATTCTGAGATGGGCTTGCCCGTTAATTCATAGACCTCCAGCGCCCGGATAATCCTTTTCTTATCATTGGCATGGATTTTCTCTGCGGCTTCCGGATCGATAGTAGAAAGTCGAGCGTAGAGCGTAGAAGTAGGTTCTTTCTCTAATCGTTCACGCAATCCTTTATCTGCAGGAGTGATTGGGAAAGAGAAGCCTTCAAGCAGCGACCAGAGATATAGTCCCGTCCCCCCCACAATTATAGGATTTGGTATCTTATCTTTCAGCCCTTCAACCGCTTCCATAAAATCGGAAACTGTCCAGGCCTCATCGGGATTGCGAATATCTATAAGATGGTGGGGTATTCCCTGGCGCTCTTCCGGGGTCGGTTTAGCAGTGCCGATGTCCATCCCCCGGTAAACCTGCATGGAATCAGCGGAAATTATTTCTCCCTTTATTTTTTTCGCCAGTTCAATGGCCAGCTTGGTCTTGCCGGTGGCGGTGGGGCCCAGGATGATGAGCATAGCGGCTAATATTGTATCAGATATTAAAAGGTCCAGAGATGAAAATCGGTGTCGATCTCTTCTCTGCGGGTATTGAGCCGGCCATCGGAGGTTAACAGGGAATCGTACCGGAAAACCTTAACCCCCGGGATGGTCTCGGCCAAGGTTCGAATTGCGGCTGAATCAATTTGAGGTGAAGTAATGTGATATTGCACGCCGGTTATTTTTCCGTCTCTTAATATTCTGGCATACCTTGACGCCTGGTCTTTCATTTTATGATCAGGAACTTTAAACCCGGAAACGGCCAGCTTGAATTCCAGAGCGATCCCGGATCTTAAGATCCCGTCTATTTCTATCTGTCTTTTTTGGAGCAGTGGATCATTCTCGCCTTCAGGAAGCACCTCTTCTATGTAGCCAATTACATCTATCGGATCCGCAGGCGCGGTGAGATGGCCCAGACGCAGGATTTCGTGCACGGCTCCCATGATCTCATAGCTTTCTCTTCCCCGGCCGCCGTTTACGATATGATAATTGGCAGTGGCGCCGGCTAAAAGTTTTAATAAACCCGGGGTATCTCTTAAAGCGTAAACCGCATCCAGGATATGGCTGATAAGAAAGGCATTTGAATGGTTCCTGGTTAACTGGCCGGTTCGATAGTTTAAAGCTCTCCAGAGAGTGGGATCGCGCCTGAAAATCCAACTAAAAGCCGCTCCCTGCTTTTCTGTAAGATTTTCAAATTTCCATTCTTTACCATTTCCCCGACCAGGGGGTGGAGTAGGTCCTTCTGCACGCGTGGGCATGGATTAATATCAGCAAAAAGAAAGGAGAATTTCAGTTACGAGAGATTAATCTCTTCGTCCGCGGAGCATTAGCAGTCTTATCAAGTTGAGCACTGCCACGGCGGTGGCTGCCACATAGGTCAGGGCGGCCGCGTTGAGCACGCTTTTTGCCAGGGGAATCTCAGAGCTGGTCAAATAACCGCCGTCTGAGAGTATCTTGATGGCGCGGGAGGAAGCGTTGAATTCCACCGGCAGAGTGATAACCTGAAAAGCTACCGCCAGAGAAAAAGCAATGATGCCGATATCCATGAGCAAGGGATAGCTTAAAATAATGCCCAGGAAAAACAGGGGAATGGCCAGCTGGGAGCCCAGGTTGGCCACCGGAACGAAATTGTTGCGCAGAGCCAGCGGGGCGTAGGATTGAACATCCTGTATGGCATGGCCCACCTCGTGCGCCACCACCCCGATAGCCGCCACCGAGTTGCTGTCGTGCACCGGCTGGGACAGATGCAGGGTCTTGTCGCGGGGATCATAGTGGTCGGTCAGCTCGCCGGCTACCGATTGTACCGGGACCGATCTTAGGCCGGCAGCATCCAGCAGCTTCCTTCCCACTTCTGCTCCGGTCAGGCCTCGAGAAGCGGCCACTTTGGAATATTTATCAAAGGTGGATTTGACCTTGAACTGGGCGTAAAGGGCCAGTAGCATAGCCGGGATCAATAATAAGAAGGTCGGGTCGTTATAGTAGAACAAGCTCAATCTCCCCCGCGGATATATTTCTTCTCTATCTCATGGAGGATCTTTAAGATAAGGATAGCCAAAAAAGTGGTCAAAACTCCGCCAAAGTAGAAGCCGCAGCCCAGCGCCAGTCCAATAGCGGAGGCCACCCAGATACTGGCCGCGGTG
>Ga0315295_10000457_pt1 | contig 35378 bp, 35 predicted proteins | sample YL17G14_0_MG_FD_204453 | JGI IMG/M metagenome (GOLD analysis project Ga0315295, IMG submission 204453) | Sediment microbial communities from Yellowstone Lake, YNP, Wyoming, USA - YL17G14_0 | ecosystem: Environmental > Aquatic > Freshwater > Lake > Sediment | place: USA: Wyoming | collected...
TCTATATTCGGAGAAATAATTTTTATAGATGGGATATGATTCTGACAATTAAATAATATCAAAGAATTCCCGGAAATAATTATTTTATCATTAACTGCAATCATATATTTTATATTTAAATTTTCAAAGTCGGATGACCAATGGATTTTTCCATTACCATTAATTAGAAAAGTAGTCAATCTATTATTTTTTCCTATTAAAATATCTCCCCCAATCAATAGGATATTGCCTCCGGCATATTCATAAGATTCTTGAGACCATTCAATTATTCCAGTTTGACTGTTTATATTAATTAATTTATTTCCAAATGCAACAATTTGATTGCCATTCGACGCTATAGCGCGTAATAGCTGGGATGCAATTTTCCATTTTATTTCGCCATTGCTTTTATTTAAAGCGACAATATAATTTTTTTCAATATTACTTATAATAATCACATCATCCAAAATGATGAAATCTGAATTCATATCTAAATAATAAAGAGAAGACCAGAGATATTTTCCGTTTTGAATGTTCATTGCATTAGTTGTATTATTAATTTCCATGAAACATATATTATCGGAATAGGCGGAATTTCCTAAATAATTTGAATTAGAAAAATGTAAAGTAGAAATAAGTGATCCCGAACTAAGGTTTAAAATAGTGATATTAATTCTATTAAGAACAATAACTTCGAACGATCTTATAAAAAAATTTGAAATAGTTACATTCGTGTGATAATTCCACACAAATGATCCATCGATAATATTAAGGACGAGAATATCATTATTTGAACATATAAAAAGAAGAGAGTTGTTGATTATCATTTTTTTCATTTGATTAATATATTCAGATTTTAACCATATTATTTTTCCAGTTTCAACTGCTATAGAATAAATCGTTCCGTTCTCAATTAAAAAGATTTTTCCGTCATGAACCAACGGATAAGATATATTGGAATTATTTTCAAATATATGCCATTTAAAAACTGCCATACGGGTTAGTGTTGTATTTATGAAATTAGTATTATAGGAATTTTGTTTTAATTCATTCCACTCATTATTTTCCAAGTTATTATTTCTACTATTTGATTCAATTTGTGTAGGATTTGGATTATTGGTTAAACCTATAATTGAATTTGTACTTAGAAGACACAAGATTATAATTATTATTACTGGGAACATTAATTTCGGACCCATATCATTTTCTCCATTAACGCCACAATTTTATATATCTTGTAGTATAAATTATTTACGAGACATATGAAACTAGCGAAATTATCAAACTGGTATATTGTAAAACCTTAAAAGAACATATATTGTAACCTGAGTTTTGAGCCACATTAAGACACATGTCGTTCTAAATTAAATAAGTTTTCGACGAGAAACATCCCAATTGTGATCATGTTTGAGGATCCCGTAGACAGAGAGCTTGTCATCGGGATAATCGCTGACTTTAATACCATCTACGATAATCTGTGACTGCATTTGTCTCGACAACGAATGCATGGGCAAGGGTCCTAATGGACCTTTGCCCATTAACCAATTCATAAAAAGGGATTAAGTTCTATACTTTGTGTACTAAAAAAAATTAAAATACATTTTCAATGATAAAAATATTATAAAAAGAAAAAGGCCTCAATTTGAAGCACTATTTATTTATTTTCAATTATTGATGTTCTGAATTAGATATCTGCCCATTAGATCCAAAGTCCAAAGCTAACCAATGACTATCAATATATGTATAATCATGTACTGAATAACCTGGACCACCCCAACATCCTCTAAGCATTACATCAGTTGCACCTTGAGACCAATATTGGGCAGGATCATAATCATCTAATCCAAATTGGTGTCCCATTTCATGCATTATGGTTTTCCCTTGTTGAACAGCATCATCATTGCTACAACTATCACAGGTAGTATCAAATTGCATAAACATATCACCATATTCAGATAATCCTAATATGTTTTGATTGTCTGAATTTTCTCTCACTATACATAGGTAATGTAATTCATGAAGATTATCTTGTTCAAATTGACTATCTGTAGCTTGCCAAGCCCGACAATCATCTTCATTGGTGTATTGCGTATCCGTTAATCCCCTATTTCCATTTGGGGGCTCATCGGTTTCAAAATGAATCCTAATATCATTTGTCGAGAACTTTGAAATTATATTTTGTCTAGCAGAGGACAGCAATTCATGATTCGGCATATTATCAACCTCGATATAAACATCAATTATCCCAGGAATAGCACGACCACCCCATTCATCATTTATACTTGCATCGTTTAACCAATCCAAAGTGGATTCTTCAATATCGGAGAGCCCATCTTCGTCCGTATCTGAACGAATAGGTGAAGACCCCCAAATATAATATTCAACACCGTCTGTAAGTCCATCACCATCTGAGTCTGAATTTGTTGATGGTGAACTTGTATATTTTGTACTACTATAAAGTTTAATATTATCAATAAACCATCCCACATCGGTTGTGGAATCGCCATCTGGGTCAAGTATAAATTCAATTTGCATGTAATGATGATTATTATTCACCCATTTAGATTCGTCAATATTAATTGTCTGAAGATATATCCAACCACTACTTTTCAATCCCGAATAATCCCCTATATTTACTGGCCCAACATTTATTTCTCCCCATGTATCACCAAATACTAAATTTACTTTTATTGTATCACCTGAGTCGCCATCCATATCATACCAGTTATCAAAGACTAATTTCAAATCGGTCGAAGTATTTATATTGCCTATGTAAATAGTAGGAGTGTGTAATATTTGATTAGTATCACTATATGGTGAATATCCTTGAAGTGCATAACAGTTTGCTGAATTAGCAGCACCTTGTCCCGGACCAGTCGAAGGATCTCTTCTTACCCAACCTGTACCGGTATACCAATGATTTTCTCCAGGCCAAAGTGTTTCGAAATCATCGCCAAGAATTTGAGTTTTGGGATTACTTTCAAAATCAGTACTCATTCCATCACCATCATCATCAGTTCCTATTATTCCAGTTAATTTGTTAAACTGTACTCGTATATTACCATAATCATTTACACCATTTCCAATTCGAAGATAATCTCTTGCTGAAGTGCCGTCACAAATATATTTAGTAGCACTTGCTTCGGTTAATCTTTGAGGATCATTTATCAATACTTTAAATTTGCATGTTCCACTTTCAGTGAATTTAATTGCTTCTAATAAATACCAATATCCTGAAGTTAATGTGGTAATGTCATATTCTCCGCTTGAGTAATATCCCAACTCTGTTGAAGTCAAAAATAATACTATCGGACCATTATCAATCAACCTCATCCAAGACTGATCCGAATCGTATAGCTGGAATAATAATGTAATTCTATAATCACTCGCTCCTGCATAATCAATATGTGCCGAATTCGCTAGATCATAATTTGTGGAGTCAATTTTGAGATATCCATTTTCCTTAGCTAAAATTTGACCCGTATAATCAGTAGTATACATTTGAACTCTCCAATCATAGGAAAGACCATATTCGAATGTATCGAAGAGTTTTGCTTTACTTGTCCCTTTTATTAATACATTATCTACTGAAATATCTGCATAATTCGAACCACCGTTTTCATCATCACCAATTATCATATAATCTACCGCACCTATTGATATTGGTGAATTCCCTAGAGAATATGCCAATCTAGAAAGATCACTAACTCGATAAAGATATAAGTCATAGGTATTCCCATCTAAATCGTATATTGCTGTGATTCTATACCATGTAGATGTTGACAATCCATCATATAAATTATGAGTTGAGGTATCATAATATGCAATATTATCGCCTTGGTCAATAACAACATCTATATGATTATTTAATATTAAATAAACCCAATGATTATTTGTCGAATGCAAATAGAAATCAATCGAATATTCATAATACATATTAGAATAATCGGCAGATTTATACATGTCTAAAATTAAACTTTGAGCATATGCTCTTCCTCCTCCTGAGGTTGAACTAAATTTCATCGCTTCATTAGAATGAGAAATTGACCCTGGAGATGCTGTTATCTTATTCCATAAATTTAAACGACTACTTATAGCAAAATTATCTGAATAAATAGTTTTCCAATTGGCACCTCGAGTCGCCGGAGAAAAACCATAGGTGCCTGAAGTAGATTCTGTTTCATCATTTTTTATATTACGTTTCAATTCTTTTTCCTTTCTTAATTTTTCTATTGTTTCATTATTTAATTTGATATTTTTTGACGATGAAATTGATTTTTTATCCATGATTTTAGAATAAATATCAGAATAGGGGATATTATTTTGATTAAGTTGATTATAATATTGTCGTAATTCTAAATTATTTCCAATTTCAATATTTATTTCATTGATATATGCTTGATCTGATTCCTTTTTCCAATTAATTTGTTCAGATTCATTCATAATCGGCACAGTACCAACTATTTTGTTATCTTGGTATATATATTTTATATTTTCTTTTATAATTGTTACATTTTGGTCAATTTTTTCATTAGAAATATTAATAGATACGGCCGAAACTATAGATCCAGATGATGGAAATATCATCGAGATGCACACTACAATTGCTAATACCAATGAATATTTCATTTTTCTCTACCCCTGCCCATAGATTGGGCATTAACTGTATATCTTACAATCTATTTATGATTTTGGGAAAAAATAGGGAAAAAATTAGGGAAAGCACCTTTTCCCTATTTCGGTTATCATCAAGTTCTTCATTCTACCAATTTTAACCTCGTTGAGATATCTATATAAAATCAACATTCGTATTTTCTTTCTACAAGTAGGTCTTGAAAAATTTAATGCGTTTTGAATTTCTCTATAGGTTGGATTATGGCCTTCTTCATTTTGCTGTTTGATATATTTCAGAATCCTCCTGAGATTATTCGAGAGAATCCCTTCCGCTAACAATTGTATCTCAGTTCCTTCCAGTCTTGATCGAATTCCGTCAATCTCTCTAAATATCAATAAACTTGAAACTTCATGAAAAGGAATAACCAGAACATTGAATGGCCTCAGTATTTTATTCATAGAGAATTCAAATTTTTCTTTTATGGGAATTCTCTTATCATTAGCGAGATAAATGTGTTTTTCCATCTCATAGATCTGCTCCTGTGAAATGTCCTTAAAGAATTTCGCCTTCAATAAAGATTCCAATGACGGATATCTTCTAGCATCGATTTCATTCATATCATGAGATTGTCCTGTTCTAAGCACAAATATAATAATATCATCGATAGGAGATGTTCCAGTTCGCCATACTTTATCGACGATTCGTACTCCTCCTATATATTATTTTCCAAAGATATATAGTGGGCTGGATTATTTTCACTAAAGTCCATAGCCCATCCATCACGATGAACTGTAATGATTAATTCATCAGTAACTCTTGATCTTGTGGTCTCAATTAGAATGTTTTTATTAATTCTATTAAGATTCATAATTAACTCCTGATTATACTTTTAGTTTTAGATATTGACATAATTATGTTTAAGGTATAAGTAATTTGTCAAATAATTATATGAATATCCATCACAGTTACCCTTGTTGCAGGTGATTAAAATCATAGAAAAGGAAACCAAGCGAAGTAGCAATGACCAAAAGTCAGATGCACACAATCCAACAAGCTCTGAACACAAATCGACTAATGATAATAAATCCAACCAGATGAACCCGAACAATCCCGAGTATCAGAAATCACGTAGCAAGAAGTAATCAATCGATCCTTTTCAACCCCCCTTTTTTTCTTATTACTGAATTTCTCGTAAATTCGAATTGAAATATGCAAATATCGACGAAGGATATATATAATTTAAGGTATTTCGAATCCTGGATGTATTCATCCGATAAAAGAAGAAGATTATATATGAAAACCCACATGACTAATTTGATAGGAGTTAAATTGAAAATGCAATCAAATAATTTGAAGGAAGTAACCCGGTCAGTTCATGATAAACCTCCGATAGAAATATTTCATAATAAAATAATAAAAGGCGATTGTATTGAAATCCTCAATCAATTACCGGAAAAAAGTGTTGATTTGATATTCGCTGATCCCCCATATAATCTCCAATTACAGAATGAACTCTGGCGTCCCAATCAGACTAAAGTGGATGCAGTCAATGATGAATGGGATAAATTCGATGATTTTGAGAAATATGATGAATTCAGCAAGGCCTGGTTGAAAGGATGTCAACATGTTCTTAAAGACACAGGAGCAATCTGGGTAATCGGTGCATATCATAATATCTTTCGTATCGGGAAGATAATGATGGATCTCGGGTACTGGATATTAAATGATGTTCTCTGGGTTAAAACAAATCCCATGCCTAATTTCAGGGGTGTCCGTTTTACCAATGCCCATGAAACCCTGATCTGGGCAAAGAAATCAAAGGACCAGAAGGAATACACATTCAATCATCATGCCATGAAAATGCTGAATGATGAGAAACAAATGAGAAGCGATTGGGAAATTCCTCTATGCACTGGAAAAGAAAGAATTATGGTTGATGGGAAAAAAGCTCATTCTACCCAGAAACCTGAGGCAATACTGTATCGTGTACTTCTTGCCACAAGCAAACCCGGAGATATTGTTCTGGATCCTTTCTTTGGTTCAGGAACAACAGGAGTTGTCGCCAAGAAATTAAACAGAAAATGGATAGGGATAGAAAAAGAAGAAAAATATATTGAAATAGCCCAGAAAAGAATAGATGATGTCAGAATCCAGCAGACGCTATTTGGTGATGAAATTTACCACACACCCACAAAAAAAGATGAGCCCCGGATACCATTCGGAAATCTTCTTGAATGTGGTTATTTAACACCAGGCCAGATTTTATATTCCGGGGATGAGAAATATCAGGCAACCATCGCAGCAGACGGGAGCCTCGTATCGCAGAACATAAGGGGGTCAATTCATAAAGTAGGTGCAATTCTCCAGAATGTACCTGCTTGTAATGGATGGACATTCTGGTATTATAAGGATGAAAAGAATAAGGAACTGCATTCCATCGATGAGCTTCGGGCGGAATATCGTTCCAAAAATACAGAGATGAGCAAAGATGAATGACAACATCAAGAGACTGGTAAAGGAAGCAGTTACGACCCTGATAAAGGATACAATGGCAGAAGATAAAACAAAGGTGATAATGGAACGGCATGAGAAAAAAATACATTTTATTCCGATACGATACCGTGTTCTCGGCGGCCTTCTCCAGTCACTCAACATTAAATTCGGAAATTATATTGAACTCCTGATTCGTCTCATCGTCCAGAATGAACCCAATCTGGAGATAATCTCTGACATTTCAGGTAAGAAGAACGTAAAACTGGCATTGAATGATGAAACCGATGCACTGATTGACAGATATATCACTGAAAGCCAAACCAGCGATGGTTCCCAGCTTAATACGAGATTTACGAATTTACTTAACAGGATTATTGAATCTGAAAATTCCTCTAAAACCGCTATTGTCAAGAAACATGATGTTGATATTCTGTTCCGTAATAAATTAACAAAGAAATTATACTATCTCGAAGTCAAATATAACGATGACCACGACACTGGTAAATTCATGGATATCAACAGAAAATTCGTTAAAACCTACGCGGGTATTGTAAATAAATTGAAGATTAGAAAGATAGATGACCTGAAACCAATCCTATATTACCTCAATGACAAGAAAAAAATCGGGAATATCTATATTCCCGAAATTACAAATATTTATCGCGGTCCAAAGTTATTCAAAGAGTTCTTCACGATAAAATATGATGAACTAGATGAATATCTTCGTGAGATCGGCGAAGACGAGGAAATTCTGAAAATATTTGATAATGTCTATAAAAGAATAAGATTTTCTTAATCCACACTTGCTATTGGCTGGTTGTCAAATCCATAAAATATTTTATATGCCCGGATATCGAACAACTGGACATCAATGTTGACTGTGATTTTATTCTCACTGATTGACCGTAGTCCGCTCAGTAATTCACTATAATCAATGTTTCCGACCAGCAGATAATGTGCTTTTTCAAAATTCCAATAGAAGAAAGGTTTCAATGCCTTATTGATAATAAAAATATCTTTCTCCGAGAATATACCGGTATTAATCTTAATGAAGGATAAAAGACTTATACCAATCTTCTCCAGATCAACAAGAACCACCCGGTCCAATATATGACTAGTTCTCAGATTTTTCCTGATTTTGACTATAGTCTGGCGAGTCGTCCCTAATGGTCTAACGAGGTCATTTGGAAGTTTTTCAGGATTCTGAACCAGGCCATTGAATGCCTTTCTATGAACTTTTCCAACAAACCGGAATGGAGTGGTATCGATTTTCAAAGATCTACTGTTTTCGAAGTCCTTAGGGAAAAACATCTTGTTGATAGTATTAGTAAAATCAAAGTTTACAATGCAGTTAGCTCCTTCGAGAATTTGAAGTTCATGTTGCCAGGGCAATTCGAACTGTCTCTCAAAGATTTTAAAATCCGAGTATGTCGGGTGATAGGCTATAATAAGGGCATTAAGAGAATCATGAATAATAAAAGGAACAGCGGTCTTATCACTTTTATTCTTTACAAGTGTTTTGAAATCGATACCAGCCATAGGCTGTAATCTGATTTGTGAGACGGAAACCAGATAATAACCAAGCCGGTGATAAGCCGGGAGATAGGAACGACTGAATATCTTGTTTTTTTTCATCCTGTACTTGGACGCAGTTACTGTTGATAGCCGGACATTCGCATCTTCAGAAATCTCCCGGTCATTGCCCCAAGGCTGCCTGCAAATACCCCTCAGAACATTTTTATCAATGTCTGTGAATTTTGGAGCTCTACTAACTGTTCCCGTCCTGGCCATGGTGCGGACATTAATTATGAAGTTAAAATAGTTAACTGGATTACGTTAATTTATACCCATCTTACTGTAATAAATGCTCTGATTTTTTCATAGAATCAGGACCTCGGAAGTTGCTCCGTTTTTAGTATATGACGAATAATTAACTTTAAATTTCTTATCCGGGAACTCACTTTTAAGCAGGAATGTGATGAGCAGTATCTTCGGACATATCGGCCCTATTATCTTCTTCGCGTGGATCTTATGCGCTGGTCCACATTTGTTGACAGAAACCCTGACGCCCATATTCCCCAGACGCTCATATTGCACATGACCAATTGCCATCTTCGTATTGAGTTTGCTGGACAATATCTGCATGAAATCGAACGGGTCCCTCCATGTATCTTCAGTGCTATTTTTATCGAATAACTTTTCCTTTATGGAGGCTACAGTACTCACCATTTCTGGCCAGGCCAAGTCTTCGAAATTGGAATATTTCCGTGTAACGCCGTCAACCAGTAGATGCAAAATCTCAGTCGAATCCATTTCATCAGACTTCATAAGAATAACCTCTGTTGGAATACCGTTATACAATTCGATGCTCGAATTATTCTTTTATATTTATAATTTTCGTATTAGTATATGTACCAGTTGGTCATAAGATGTTAACAAAAGGTATATATCACATCATCATTTTTACAATTAGGTTGAATTCTGAGGATATGAAAATAAAGGTTCTGAGGTGATTTATGTCCGGTGATGATGATTTTCCCAGGATGTCTAGCGGCATTCCAAGACTTGATGAAATGATAGAAGGTGGATTTCCTTGCCCATCAGTGATCCTCCTGGCTGGCGCAGCTGGCACGGGCAAGTCAACCTTCTGTCTACAATTTCTCACACAAGGTGCTAAAAATAGTGAGAGTAGTCTATTTTTCACCACTCTATCCGAACCTACTCAATGGATGCTTCGGTTCGCGTCGAGATATACCTTCATCAACAAAGACTTCTTTGGTAAGGAGATCAAGTTCGTTGAACTTGGCCGATATATCCAAGACAGTTCAAATATGTCTGAACTTCTCGATTACATTGAAGAAAATATTACCGAGGTGATGCCGTCGAGAATTGTGATTGATCCAGTGACGATTATCAAGGATATGATTCCGACTGACAAATATCGAGGATTTTTATATAATCTCACAACACATTTAAAGAATTGGCAAGCTACGACCATCCTTACTGGCGAGATTCTTCCTAATGAGTTATATCCTGTCGAAATATCATATATCGCCGACGGAGTTATTTTATTGACCTATAAAGAGAGTTCTGATGGACCTACAAGTAAATACCTCGAAATTCTTAAAATGAGAGGAACTAACCATATGACCGGTAAAAACTTAGTTAACATCTCATGGGATGGAATGGATATTAGTCCAGGACTGAGATAATGTAATCTACTCATAGAGGAGATGTTCCGTTTGAAAATAAAACTTCTTTCCAGACAAATGATATATGAAATCAAGAAAAATATTGTCGGACAATTTATTTCAGCTTATGTTGATGAAAAAATTCAGGAATTTTCCAATGATGAGATAATTACCGAAATCCATAATGCGGTAATGGGGCTCGATATCTTAAATAACGCAGAAACGACGAAAATAGAATATACTCCATTAACAGCTAATGAAGGTGAGGAATTTGAAATCGTGGTTATACACATCCTGAATGAATATATGAAAAGAAGAAAAAAATTAATGAGAGAAAATAAGAAAAAATTAATTAGTAGATTACTGAAACTGAAAAATATTAATAAACAGCGATATTCGGAAGCAGATAAACAATCGACAGAAAAAAACAAACTATATTTGATTGATGAAATATTCAGAATGGAACTTGAAAGAGACAAATAAATTCTATTTCTTGACTGGCTGAATCCTAATATTTCCTTTTGAATCAACATCCATTTCTGCTTCATCAGCTCCCTGAAATTCTGGAGCAGCATCAAGAATAGCCTTCGGTATAGTAATGACTATACTGGAATACTTGCCCTTGTTGCCAGGGCGCTTCTGTAATTTTACTCTGATAGCGACCATAACTTCACCCTGACTACAGTAATGTTCATATATGGGAATTTCCATGTAGTCTTACTACAGTAGAACAACATCATTAAACTGTGTCTAAAACCATTACACAGGCGATAAAGTGCCAACAAACAAAAAGAAAATTTATAAGGCAATTTCATATTTCTTCATTGTCCTTTTCATTTCTACTATCATTTTTGGTGCTTGGGAATATTCAACAACCCCGGATCTGTCAGATTTATTAGATAGCTGGTATAGAAATCATGGTGATTTTAAAGATTTCAAATCCGATGACACTTTATTAGCCAAAGATACAATCGATTCCATCTCAGTTAATACCATCAAGGACAATCAGGGAAACAACATTACTTGGACAAATCTGAAAATATCCGGTGGAATAGAAAATTGGAGTTTAATGATCAAGGGAAAATACACAAACAGGTTTCATAAGGGAGACAATATGTTATTTATTCTTCATGTTATTCCTGAAAAAAGACCTGATAATTGTAATTGTGTTTCTGATTGCTGGCAATACGGGCCTTTTGGAAATGAGACATTGAAAGAATTTATTTCAGTCTGGAATTGCGGGATGGGGATATCCGAAGATGATATACGGGACTATGGATCATTATGAGTAAAAAAGTTCCAGCGGGAATTCTCTTCCTTATTATTATAAATCTTGTAATGGCTGTATTGTATATTTCAATAGGACTTTCCATTTATTTTTTTGGAACCTGGGTGGGGAATATCCCATTAATCGGAAATATGGTTTACAATTCCCTACATGTCATTTTTGAAATTTGCCTTTTCATGTATGTAATTGTAGGCATGATTCATATGTGGACTGCCGATGGTCTTTATCACCTTGAGAATTGGGCAAGGACAGCTATGATCATTCTGACTTTGTTCTCATTTATAATTGGGTTTTTTCTCACATTTGCTATTCCCTTTTTCGGATGCCTTACATTTATATTCTTCTTGATTTGTGGTATTATCGTTATTTGGTACCTGTCAACAAGGGAAATCAAAAAATTATTTCAAAACATCTGTGAAAGATGTAACCGATATGAAATTCTTGACAATTGTTCAGAATGTAGCGCGGGGTTATGTGAAGATTGTCTGAAGGAATGCAAAAGTTGTAATATCCTCTTATGTCCGGGATGCTTCTCCAGACATGAGTGTGGGGAAAAGGTCGAAGATGACGAGAAACAAGATGACTTGGAGGGAGTTACAGTCGGAAAGACTAAAAAGGAAAGCAAGCTGTATGTAAGAAAAAATAATTCCACCAGCCCGACTGAAAATAAGATTTCTGATGCTGACACCCCAACTAAGCTTAGACAAATCAAACAACTGAAAGATGATGGGGTAATTTCAGACGAAGAATTTGAAGTTAAAAAGAAGGAATTGTTGAACCGACTCTGATATTGCGGATTTTCTCTCCAATTTCCCTACTCTATTGGGTTATAACAGCTATCTTGAAGACCCCTCCCGGATAATTATCCAATCAGCCATAAAAACTGGCTGAGATGAAAACATGTTAAAGCGGATAAGTGTGAAGATATTGGGTTCTGGAAACCCAAAGACCGAGGAAGTGGTCATGGCTGAGGGCACAACCCCTGCCACTCTGAAGAGCTCCCTGAAGGCACCCACGGACTATCAGGTATACAGGAAGTCCACAAAGCAATACCTGAAGGATGATGCGGATCTGAACTCCATCCTCAATGATGGAGAGGATCTAGAACTTACGCCGAAGTCCAAGCTTGGTGCTTTATCCTGGGAGCTCTTTTTTTCTATTTTCACGGTATGGAAACTAGTCAGACCTGAAAACGGAAACAATGATATTGCCCCCGTAAAGGAATATAATCTTGAAGAAGAACTGAGAGAGTTTGGTTTTTCCAGATATGAAGAAAATGATTTCATTGGCTGGCTGATAACAGACAGAAGCGCCTATTATTGTTACCTTCAATGGTATGGACGGGGAGAATATGAATTATTTATAAGGGACCCTCCTGCCAGTGCTCTTCAGGGAAAACATGGTGCTTGTTTTTTCTATATCCGTGATAATTGCTATGCTGTTCACTTTAACACAGAGGCTCCTCCGGTTGTGAAGCTCAGGAACTTACAAAGATATCTCAAAAAGGTTGGCGAATGAATGAAGAAGAGAAATCTTGCAGACCAGATATACTCTCTTCTGCTGGCCACAGAGCTGCAGATAAAGAGCACATTACACTATTACACGGAAGCAAACATCCTTTGCAGATCAGGAATATCTGACAGATATCACAATAATCTGAAATATCTCTACAATGTAAGAAATACGCTATGGAATCTTAATAGAAAGGGGCTCGAAGCCCTTACAGAAAAAAAGAAGATCTGTAGATATACTTTATCAACAATTCTGCTTTCCCGGATATTCAAGTATCTCGTAGATGGTGGAAAAGATGAGAAGTTCTGCTATGGAACAGGAATTGTAGATATTACAAACCAGCAGATTATACCGACCGAAATATTAACTCCAAGGATGGCTGTCTGTAATCCTGTATTTGTTGAAGGAGACCGGGATTCTGTAAGAGACAACCTCGCATATCTTGACAGGTACAACCATACAGTTGTTCTCCAATGTCATAAACATCCTGGAACAGGGCCCGGATCAACAGAGCCGTCTTCACTTGATATCAGCAATCACAAGGACTGGGAAAAGTTCTATCCTCTCATCGGAATTATTTTCGTTGAAGATGGTTATTTTCGTGTGTTCAGCGCTGAACGGGAATTCGAGGTTGAAATATATGGTAAGGGGGTGAAATGCATTGATGGGACTACCTTTCAGTTCGAGAAAGAAGAAAATAATCAGGGCAAGAGGCATTAAACAGCCAGAGGTCTTTGACAGGCAGGAAAGGCTCAATGGCTGGAACCAGAAGAAGATAGCAGGAGCCAGGATCGGGATTATAGGAGCAGGAGGCCTCGGTGGTCTCTATGTGAAGAATCTTGCCCGACTTGGAATTGGCGAGATGATAATCTGTGATTCTGATTTTATTGAGCCGAGCAACCTGTCAAGACAATTATTCTATAACGATCAGATTGGAATGAACAAGGCCTTGGCTTTGCAGAAGAATCTGCTCAGAGAATGCACTTTCTCTACCAGGATCAAGGCTGTTCCTCTTGATTTTCAAGACATCAGGAACGATTACAGAAAGGCAGACATTCTCGTTTGCCTTGTAGACAATGACAAAACAAGATATGATGTATCCGATTTCGGATTGAAGACGGACAAGCCTGTTTTATTCTCTGCTGTATCTGAAGACATGAGGCTTGGATATGTATTTGTCCAGGAGAAAGATGGCCCGTGCTTCAACTGCATTTATCCAAGGGAGAATGAATCGAAGAAGAACAAGTGCAGATATCCTGCTGTGATTTACATTCACACTGCTGTAATCGGAATAACTGTATATGCCACTATATGCAACATCCTTGGCTGGAAAATGCCCTGGAACTTTTTCAATTTCTCTCTGGTTTCAGAATCAATAGTAATCAACAGGGAAAGAAGAGAAGACTGTGAAATATGCAGGAGATGAAAACATGGTTGAGACAATATCACCGCCCCCAATCGAGGAAGAAGAGAAACTTACGACCCACCCCCTGGTCGAGCTCATGATAGTGATATTCTGCTTTGTTCTTGCATTGTGCGCCCTGGTCGCAGGAGCAATGGGGAATTATCTCGTCACAGGTGCTTCTGTCGCCCTAGCATTCTTCTTCGTAATTATCATGCTTGGCTACAGAGGAGTAATAGGACAGAGGAAATAGGATGGAGACCAGGAAATCGGGTGAGGAATATATTGCCTCAGGAACTCTGAAATTCATCGGGGTTACAGAACTCAATTATGAAAACATTCTCCGGGGCATTCATGGCGGAGGACTGGAAGGCTCCCTGTTGATTGAAACAGGAAAGAGCTGCAACACTTATCTGACTGTCTTTGGAAAGGATAAATCAGAGAAAAGACTTGCACAAATCATTCAATATAAGGAAGACACTTTCAAAAACCTGTTCAGAGGCTGTAATATTATCAGTTCCCCTATGCCTCAGATACTCAGAAAGAAATGCTCAGCCCTGATATTTATACTCGGAAAGCCAGGCTGTAATTCAAAAACCTCAGGGCTTATTGATTCCTTATCTTCTATCAATACGCATTTCTGCCTGAATATTCACCCTACAGATGTTGATACAGACATGAATGACGATGTAAAGGAAAGCAGTAAAACCCTGTATCAGCTGAAAAGGGAAAATGTAGGCAGGATACTTGAGATTCACAGGGATTGCAGATTCTGGGCCACGTATGCTGTTCTTGTCCAGTCTGAGGACCTGGTTGAGCTTGGGAAGCAAGTTGAACTCATTAAATCAAACATTGGCAGTGTCTATGATTCTGAAGGTTCTGAGCTTAAACTTCTCATTTTATGGCATGATGAGGCTGTAAAATTCGCACAGAGGCTGTTCCAGGGAGAAAGACTGTATGCCACCTTACTTCCGATGAGTGAACTACTGTCTTATTTCCAGATACCTCATGCTTATGGGATAGAAAATGTGAGGCGAGTAGAGTTTGAAGTGCCTGCTTTTCAGGGTAAAGGCCTGGATATAGGAAACATACTCGGACATTCAGGCGAGGAACTTTATCCTGCCTTTATTGATCCTGATTCCCTGTTTGAGCATGTAGCTATCTGGGGAGCAACAGGAACCGGTAAAAGCACTCTGATTAAGAACCTGATTATCAAACTCCATAATGATTACGGGTTAAATTTACTTGTCTTTGATTTTCATAATGAATACAGGAATGTAATTACAAAACTGAATGGGGAATTAGGCAAAGAGCTACTGGTTCTAAATCCATTCATCCGCCAGTTTTCAATAAATCCCCTTGAACTGCCTGACCTGAAAGAAACAGACAAGGAGATTGCAATCGTTGAGAGGACTGAGAATTTTATCTCTCTTGTAAATCAGATGTTTATACTCGGAGAGGTTCAGGAAGGCAGATTAAGGGATGCTTTGTATCAGCTTTACAGAGAAGGCACTCCACTCATCAGCAATCTGATCAGGAAACTATTCTTCTATAAATCAGCTGCACTTGCAGGTAAGCTGAAGAAGTTTACAACAGGTTTCTATGGACAGATATTCAATCAGAATTCCTCAACTTTGTCTTTTGAACAGATAGAGAAATCAACAACCATTATTGAACTCGGAAGAATTCCATCAGAACTGAGAGCCTTCTTTGTGAATGTGTTTCTTATTCAATGGTGGGATTATAGAAGGACAAAGAAGCAGGACGAAATGAGGCCTCACATCCTGGTTCTTGATGAGTTTTCAAATTACTCTGGCTTTATTGTTGTAAGGAAGATGCTTTCTGAAGCAAGGAAATTCAGGCAGGGACTGATATGTGCCTGCCAGGGGCCAAACCAGATCAGAGATGAAGACATACTTGAGGATGTTGTCAGAAACACTGCCACGAAGATAGTGTTCCGTCAGGACCAGGGAACAGATAAAAGGACTGTGGGTACAGCCTTTGGCGGTCTTCCTCTGGAACAGTACAATTACCTATCAATGATGGATGTGGGCGAGGCGGTTGTCAAACTGAAGAATATGAAGTATGTATTCAGGGTAAAGACATATCTTTTGCCTGAATTGAATTCTGTGACAGATGAACAGGTCATGAATTCAGTTCCCAGAGTGGAACTAAAACCAGAACCCGTCCTGACTGAGGCCTTGCCTGAGAGCCAGCCTGATAAACAGCAGGATTACGAAAGTCAGTTCCTTCAGGTCCTGGCTGATAAAGGTCCCCTCTCTGCTGCTGAAGTGATAAAGGAGATTCATATCCAGAGGCAGAAGGGCTTTGACCTGAAGGATAAATTGAAAGATGATGGACTGCTCATTGAGGAGCAGGTAAGAACAGGGCGTGGCCGGCCTGGTCTTGTCCTCAAACTTACGGACGCAGGTTACGAGGCCCTGGGCATTAAGATAAAGACAACAGCTCCCCAGTATGGTGGAGCGGAACATGTCAGAATTAAAGAGAAGATTGCTGAGATACTTCGAGACGCTGGCTGGGAAGTTAAGATTGAATGTGATGGCTGTGATATTTGTGGTGAAAAAGAAAGCGGGAAGATTGCTGTTGAGGTTGAAACCTGCAAACATAATTCATATGATCAGGTCTTGAAGAATATCAAACGGGACCTGGAATGGGCAGACAAGATTTTCATAGCCTGCCCGAACAATAAAATAAAGGCTGACTTGGACGAAAAAATCAGGGAGCTCAGCCAAGAACACGTTCAGATTCTGACTTATGAAGAAATTGACAAATTGCCTGCACTTTGCCAAGATGATGATGGTTCCGATTAGTTCCTGTCCCATGAAAAGGAGAAGGGAACTAAAAGAGTGCTCCTGAAATTATCTGACCGATCCTCTGCGAGGCTCTTGATAACACAGGAGTGAATATGACACCTCAACGATGTTGTAAGTGTCTGAGAAGATGCGAGGATATGCCTGTCTGCAAGAGATGTGGGGCGGCAACATGCAAATCCTGCTATGAAAAGGAAGAGGGCTGTTTTCGCTGCGGATACAACGAAAACGAGGCTATGGGTTTACCAGCAGATGAGCCGTGTGATAAATGCGAAAGCAGAAATGTCTATCTGCGGGGTGGACGAATATTTGAACTCGTGTTCGGGTTCAACGTATACGAATGCCAGACCTGTCATTCTGCCTGGTTCTATGCGACGGAGAAACAAGCGAGGAATCTGATAAAATCGGTGGTTTATGGAAAAACTTAATGAAGAAAATTTCATTTATAAATCTCGTCGGAAAATATAACAATGTCGTCGAATGTCTTATATCACAGCGCTATTTCATTTGAAAAGAAACCCATAAACTATTTAAATACCTACTGCTTTATATGTCTTGGATAAATGCAAATTTGCAAGTTTGCATTCTTGAGAAAGTGCATGTTTAAAAAAGAATGGTGAATTGAAATGGCTTCAAAGGCAAAAACATCAACAATAAGGATAAAAGAATATTTCGAGAAAAATCCTAGGAAAGAATTTACACCAAAACAAATCTCTGACAAATTAAAAATCAATAAAAGCACTACCGCTTCTGCAATTATTAGATTATTAAATGGAAATATTCTTTTAAATCCCAAATGGGGAGTGTATAAATTAAATCCTAAAAGGAAAGGAGTATAATTAATTATGTCTGAAGATAAGACTAGAATAAACATTAAGAAAAAAGACTTTATTATGTGGTTGTATCATTCTATAGCTCCTGAAACAAGAGGACATACCACAATTGATAAATTAGCATATTTAATTGAAACAGAATTACGAAATATTGGTTACTCAACTGGTTATGAGTTTAATGAAGATATTTTCGGTCCCTTCGATCAGGGATTAGATAGAGATATTGAAATTATGACGGTCAAACAAGATGTATTTAATGATCCCGAAATAATTAAAATTGGAGAACCTATGCATACGCATAAAGTAGGCCTCACACCTCAGGGTAAATATTATTTCATAAATATTGTTCGACCTAGATTAAGAAAAATATTAGGAGACTATTATACTGAATTAACGAAAAAAATTAAGCAATTATCATCATTGAATTCTGCCGATGTTGTTAAATTAGCACGAAAAAAATATCAATGTTTGTAAATGTGGTGTTTATTTGACTTCTCACCAAATAGTAACTGAAGCATATTTTTATCAAGCCATAATTCCATTGAGATATTTCACGCCTCCAAATGAGATATTAGAATCTTATAGAAAAGATAGAGGAGATATAGTGCAAATTGAATATGATATTAATTCATCAGAGCTATTTTTATCGTTTAAATTTATCTGTACAGAAAAATGTCAAGAACAATATAGAATTTTTTGGATGGAAAAATATGGAATTGGTCAAACAGACCCACTCCTTTATTATGCAACAGAACAACTACGGACTGGGTTTCAAGGTGTTCTTTATCCATCTGGATATTTACGAGTAAAATTTCAAATTAGCGGGCCCACAGAGCGTAAAGATGTTCTTGTCAAATTAATTCATCGTTTTATGGATGAAGAACTATATTATCATTTTAGAGAAATATTACAAGAGGAAAATGAAATATATTCTGAAGATGTAGATTATGCATTTCATTGTTGTCAGAATAAGGAGACACCAAATCAGTTAGTATTAGAAATTTGTAAGATTATTAGAGATATTGAGCAAGAAAAACAGGAAGAACTTATAGATCGTGTGTCTCGATATAAGAGAAAATTCAAAGCCTCAAATTTTAGATGTGTTTATGAAAATCTAGAATTATGTGAAGCCCGGCAAGACATTACTGAATTTATTAATAGATATCTTATTTCAATGGAAAAACAGATACAAATTCTTATTCGAGTTAATCATGATCTTGAAATATCCATTTGGAAACATACAATAGATGATGCTCGAAATGCTGCTATTCACGCCGAGTTATGGCTTAAAAATATTACTTCAATAAATGAATTAATTTCGAAACAAATATCTATTTCTGGGATAAATATTACGCTTATGACATTTATATCCAGTGAATTTATTACATTTATATTTCTTCCGATTTCTGATATTGTTAAATTAATTTCTTCTATCATACTTATCTCAAGTATATTTATTCTAAGTTATTTATGGATTGCTCCACCGATATATTCGGAAATTCTTTTAAAATTAAGAAAATATAAAAAAGTCTCATCGTACTTGTAAATTATTGCTAGGGCGTGTTAAATCTGCGTAAGATAGAGGCAAGCCATCCCAGACATTAAGTTCCCGCTGGCAATCAGTCACAAAGCATCAGACAGGCCATCTGTTAGTCAACTCCCTGATTTTCCGGCCTGGATGGGCCCCTACTATGGAAATGATCTGGCAGGAAGGGAATGGTTGTTGAAAGAATGTTGGACTGTTAATCATCTAAATAATTATTTGGGATATAACCGAACGATAACCGGCTTAACTCTTTGAAAATGTATAATGTAAATATTCGAATCGATAAGACCGCAGGAAAATTATCAGATCTCAAGAAAAAGTATATGTCCCCGTGCAACTATTGAATAATAGGGAATAACTTTGGATCCGCCGCACATTGACACAAAGAAATTTCATGAAATTGTGGGAGAAATACTTCGGGAAGGAGCTGCAATAGACGACGCTTTGAACCTGATTATTGCCAACTATTTCTGCAAGCATGACAGAATACTTCAATTTCAGGACATCATCATGATCGATTCTCATATTGGGTTTGGACGGAAAATCGGAATTCTGAGGGAAATCTGTAAAGCTGACCAATTAATAAAATATATGAATTGTAAAATGAATTGTAAAACAATGGAATGCACAAAACACAAAGAACTGGAAAGACAACTTTCATACTACAAGAATGAATGTTTAAATGCAGAAAAGAAGAAATGTATCTCAGATAAAGAAATCAATGAAATCATTCAGCATATAGAGGATGTCAAGAAAATCAGGGATGCAGTGGCTCATCATAGGGCTTCTTTTGATGAAAAGGAAGGATTAATACTACAGAAACCTAAATCCATGACCTATAAACAAGATGAAAAGAAAGTTGATGACCAACTCCTGAAAAATGTTCAAGATGCTTCGAAAAATGCAGAAGAAGGTCTTTTCTTCATTGCTAATTATTTATTGGGACGGGAATCATCTGTTCATTGATAAAATTATAGATTGCAAGCAGGCCAACAATCACAAAACACTTCCGTTTCGGATGGGATAGTTCTCAAATATCAGACGGCAATTCAAATCAAGTACATATCTAATAAGTAAAGGTCGATGTATGCAATAACCCATTTAATGATAAATATTGTATTTGTGGATAAAATATATATAACATCGCTGCTATAGTAATATTTTGCTAAAGTCGGATAATGATAAAATGCCTAAAGAGGTGAATAAATGCCAGATAAAAAAAAAGAAGAAGTAACGATCTTCTCCAATAAGGAACGGAAAGTGGCACCCAAAGAAATCATGACTGGTGCAGAACTAAGAGCATTTTTCAATGTACCTCCGGAAAATAAATTGTATAAAGAAGTTCCGGGAAAACCTCATCCGGATATTTTAATAAAATCCGAAGATACGGTAGAATTGAAAAATGGTGATAAATTCTATGACCTTCCACCAGCTGTAGTAGGGATGAACCATGCTCCCTCAAATCGAAACTGAAATTGAAGAACTCAAGAAAGAATATTCGAATGTCGTTGTGAATCAACAGTCTGATGGCTCGATTTATATTGAACTTCAAGACCTACCACTTCCAGACGGATGGAATCAGAAAAGAGCGTCTGTATCAATTATTTTACCAGTAGGCTATCCCCAGGCACCTCCCAGTGGATTCTGCACAGATTTGAATATTCGCTTAAGTGGTGAACGGATGCCTGCAGGTGCGGGTCCTATAGATATATGTGGTAAAAAATTAATGAGATTCTGTTGGCAGACAAAAAACCCATGGAATGCATCAAAGGAAGGATTATGGAAATATATCAAATTAGTGTTAGATAGGTTCACCTTACTTCAATGAGATGAAGGAAGAGAATAAACTATGAAAGGAAGCTATAGAGTTCCCATCTTCGTAGGATATGCCCAAGAGATTTTTATTCATGGTTTGGGACATCTTATTGTAGGAGAGGTCAATCCACCTGAACCAAAAGATCTGATTATTTCTATCGTGAGTACACACCAGGCCGCACAACTTTTATTACTTGCAAAAATAGAATCTTTGGGAGCAAACATATACGAGAAAGGAGATAAAGGAGGAAGACCAAGGACTCTCTCAATTAATCCTGCGATCACAAAACTTGAAGAAATCAGCAGGACAAACAAGTCGAAACCTGATGAATATATTTACGAACAGGAAAAAGGTGGTTTATTTACACTAGATTCAATACGGGGAGATATGTATCACCGTCCAATATATCCAACAGGTGAAATAAGCCAAGTCATAAGAGAATGTTTTCCATTTTTCATACGATTTTTCAATGATTTTGGTGTAGATATTGAAAAATCACTTTCCGGAGAAGACATCTCTGTGGATATGCTAAAATCTGCTGAAATATTAAAACCCGCTGATATAATATCATATCTCACAAACCCGCCGCCACCTCACATGTGTCAAGGAGTTAAAAAATGAAGAAAAAAATATTAATTTCCAAACAGGATTATGAAAAATTAAAAGAACATTTATTTCAATCTCATGGCGGTGAGGAAGCTGCATTTCTTATTTGTGGAACTGCGGAAACACCAGATTCAATCAATTTTCTTATACGGGAAATAGTACCAGTTCCAAAGAATGGTTTTCGACATAAAGGACAAGCAGGCCTCATAATAGATCCAGACTTTATAATGCCTCTTCTCAAGCGGTGCAAATATGAAAACCTTTCAATTATTCTGGCCCATAGTCACCCGTTTTCAGATGCTCATGTCGATTTTTCTTTTATCGATGACGATGGAGAAAATATACTGATGCCGAAGATACAGGAGCGAATACCGGATAGACATCATGGAACGTTGGTTATGGGCGTGAATAGTATCAATGCAAGATTTTGGAGAAAGAATACGAAACAAAGCGAAGATATTGATTCTATAAGGATAGTAGGAAGACCCATAAAAGAAATCAATATAATAAAAGAAAATATTCCGGGTACTATTAATTCTAAGGAAATTTATAACAGACAGATACTTGCTCTTGGAGAATATGGTCAGAAAATAATTCAAAATAGTTATGTCGGCATAGTTGGTTTGGGAGGAATTGGCTCTCATGTATTTCAACAAATAATTCATCTTGGTGTATCAAAAGTGCTAGTAATAGATCCGGACACAGTGGAGGAAAGCAATTTATCACGGTTAATTGGTTCTAAATCAGACGACGCTCTAGATAAGAAACTGAAAGTCTCGGTTATGGAAAGATTTGCGAACGAAATTCGCCCGGATACCAGGGTTATAGCAGAGAAAGGAACAATATATGATATCTCTATCGCCCAGAAATTATTAGATACGGATATTATTTTTTGTTGCACCGATAATTTAACCAGTAGAATGATTTTAAACCGCATCTCATATCAATATTTCATTCCTGTTATCGATACGGGTGTAGACATTCAGTGCACCTCCATTGGAAACATTCGATCTGCTGCCGGTCGCATAACTGTTCTTCTTCCCGATGAGCCCTGTTTAGGATGTATTGGAATATTAGAACCAGAAAGACTAGCAAAAGAAGCAGATGAATTATTACTTGGTAAAGAGCCACGGAATGAATATATCAGTGGTATATCCACCTTCGCACCCGCCGTTGTATCATTAAATGGTGTTGTAGCTTCTTTAGCGGTCACAGAATTTATTGATCTACTTACAGGATTAGAAAAACAAAGGGATCCTAAAATGTATCAAATGTATCGAGTTCTCGGTGGTGATGTTAGATTATATTCTAAGGAAAATTTAACAGGAGATAAAATTTGCTTGGATGTAAAAGGCATGGGTGATGGCCTTGATTTGCCATGTAGATTGAACAGATAAAACATCAAAATTTTTAGAGGCGGCCTTCTGCGGTTCTCATCAGAGGCTTGTAAACAATTTCAAATCACAAAAAGGTTAGTTTGTAAAGTCTGCTGAAACCATTAAAACTCTGCTGGGGAAAACGCTGCCCGCTCGGAATGACGCGAAGTTTAAAGGTTTCGCCCCTGGGGCTTCATAGAAAGCCCTGGAAGCGATAAATATTAATATAACTTTTATCAAAAGTAGTTTATGTAGTCGAGTAAAAAAAGGGGTATTAAATATGCCACCACAATCTAATGCATTTCAACGTCTTATATTCATGATTGAAGCTCAACTCGCACCTAAAGGAGTTAAAGTGAAAGAGACACAAATACTTAAAGATTTTGTTGATGGTACAGAAAGAGAGATTGATGTGTTAATAGAGATACCAAGTGGGCCTAGGACAATACGTGTGGCGATTGAATGTAGAGATCAAAAGAGACCAGCAACAATAAAATGGATTGACGAACTTGCTGGGAAATATCGTAACCTTCCAGTTGATAGAGTTGTTACAGTTTCGAAATCTGGGTTTTCTAAAGCTGCGTATAAAAAGGCTGCAATCTCTAAAATAGATTTGCTAACGCTAGAAGAAGCTGAAAATTTCAATTGGGATGAAATATCTCCAAGTGGACGTGCTATCGTTGTCTTATCTACACAGTATGAGTGGACAAGTATTGAATTGATCCCTCCTTTACCGGAAGGAGAAGCACGGCCAATAGAAACTGATCCCATCGAAATGCTACAAATATATCGAAAAGGAGGAAAACTTATTCGACTCGGTGAGGTTCTCCATTATGAAATAAGTACCGCCCCTATGAGTAATATAATGCTAAAGACATGGTCTAAAGATCCGTCTATGCCTATAATTTTAACGCTTCTTATGCAAGGATGGCTATATAAGGATAGACTAGATAGAGAAAAATCAATAGATAGAGTAATAATTAATTTACAAGGTCATGTCGATTTTTTAGAATTTTGGCTTCAATCATCTATCTATAATGATACGAAAGTTGCTTATGCTGAGGCTCATATTGATAAAGGGTCTATCGGTCTGGCTGTCATTAAGAAAGCCCGAAAAAAGCCACGGTGGAGTTTTTATCTTAAAAATGATGAAAAATATCCATGGCGAAATATTGAACCACTAATTAAACTTGCGGAGAAGGCAATTGAAGATGCATCGAAAAATATTAAATTGTTGAAGAAAAAATAGTAACAATCTCTACCCAGGTAGCGCACACATTACCTACTACGGTTCTTCTATCGTATAAACCTGACTGAACCTCAACGATAACTTCATCGCCTAGAGAGTATCTCGGGTCTTCGTCTGAAAATTGAGATACGTCACGGACTTGGACCATCCATAGGTCAGTCTGGAGTTCCTGAAAAAACCCTCAAATATCGATGGTATCCCCTGAGACGTAAAGGCTAAAGCGGCTTGTAGCGGTCTACATCCACCAAACTGACCTTCTTGATTATTCACCCAGTATCCCGTCAAGCCTGTCCACAATTTCTTCCTTGCATTTCACCCTAACCTCGACAGTTCAGATTTGACCATATATTTTTTTAGCACATATGGAATTTGACAGTTGGCCATTTTTCGAAACCAAAATACATTTCTATTCTGGCAGTAAGTCACAATACCAGAATCTGTTACCTCTTAAAACAATATTTCCCTTCTTGAATCGGATTTTCTTCCTGAAAACAGGGCCGTCATAGACAAAGGTATGAAACTCCCCATTCTCTCCACAGGGATCTATGCCTGAAGGTAGACTGGACAGGAACTCTTTATTGAAGGCCCGTCCGACAAATTCCCTGCCAAGAAACTGTGAATCAACACAGGTAGTTATCGCCTTGAAACCAAGTTCTATGAATCTATTGGCAAGCTCAACTGTATTCCTCTTCCAGAGGGGGAAAAACCTATCGATAAGCAATTAGATTAAAATAGTGAAATTTCCATCTTGAATGCGATGGCAGATGAGGAATTTGAGAAATTTAAACGCTTCGCTCAATCCATTCAAGTTACAAGAACACAGAAAAAGAAATCCAAAGTCCCTAAACCAACGGTGATGATTTCTCACAGATGCAAATTTTACCACGAATGGAAATGCAAAGAAACAATAGAGGTTTTTATGATGGCTTTCGGAATAAAATTATTATATGGTTGTAAATTACATTATTGCACGGGTGATCTTGAATAGAATATAGCGGATACTGTAAAAAAGGCAGATGGTTTTCTAGCTATAATTTCCAAGAGCTGGTCTTATCCAAAAACAAAATATCCTGAATTTGAATGGAAAACTTGGGCATCAAAGACTAAGGATAAATCCCGAGCTGTCGCATTTATTATAGATGATGCTCATCCACCAAAATTTATCTCAAAACTCATGAGATTTTAGGTATATACCAAGAGGAATACAAAGGAAGGACTTGTTCCATTACCATCAGGCGAATTCAAGGAATTTATCTCAATGATTGTTGAGATTCCTCCATACAAACTTCCTCCGGCACTATGGGTAAAAAGAAATGACCGTCCGAAGATTATTCAAGCATTTGATATTCTCAGCAAAAGAAAAAGGACAAAATAAAAGAATAAACGAATAATCAATCCATGCATCCATCATCCTCGAAATGAACAGGATGAAGAACTACTATTGCATAATGCTCAAGAAGACTGCGTTTATCTTTCGGTCTGCAGGCAATCATTCTGACGGAATAGTTCGTCAGATCCTTTAAATTGGTTTTATGTCTCTTGACAAGAGTATGAGAGCCACCCATCGCTAGGTCATAAAGACGATCAGACAAAGTCCGCATTTTGCCATCCTTTCTGTTCTTGCTGTCTCTTACCTTCCCGACATAGATACATTTTTTTCCTTTATAAATCACATATATTCCTCTTCGCTGTGCGTGCTTTATCATTCTTGTTTCTCTGGTATTATTCTTGAATTTACTCAGAGAATGTCTTTCCTGTTTACTTAACTTCATTATTTTATTTCTGAGCCACAACGGAGCCTGTTTTTCTGACTGCCTAACCATAATTACACCCTCAATTACTGATGGAATTAGATTGGTATAAATATTCCTGAACATCTGCGATATTTATTCGGTTCTTTTTTTGATTTCACAACTGTCCTGTAACCGAAAGGACAGGTATCATCAGCTTAACAATCTATTTCAATTAAATTGAAATAGTAACATTATGCTTACATAATAGATGCCTGACGAAAAACCTCGGACTACAGTAAATTATGCATTGAAAGCATCGCATTCTCAGTTATACCGGAAACCTTCTGTAATGATTTCACATAGGTGTGACTTTTATCATCGATGGAAATGTAAATCTACCATAGAAGTTCTAATGCATCGTTCAGAGATAGAAATAGTTTATGGATGCAAATTGCATTACTGCACAGGGACCCTCATGCAAAATATTGCAGAAACAATAATGAAAGCTGATGGTTTCCTGGCTATTATTTCAAAGAGTTGGCTCCATCCAGATGCCAAATTTCCTGAAGTCGAATGGGATGCATGGTCTTCAAGAGCGAGAGATACAAGACGGGCTGTTGCCTTTGTTGTAGACGGTGTTGAGGCTCCTAAATTTATTTCGAAATTAATGAGATTTGAGATATATTCCAATGAAAATCCACAGAATAATCTTGTTCCTCTGCCGGATGTAGAATTTCAATATTCTATACCGACTTCTTTACAAAAAGATAATGAGCACCTTCCACCCCCATTGTGGGTTAGAGAAGAAGACCGTCCAAGAATAGTTGAAGCGTTAAAGATTTTAGGTAAGCCGATTAAATCATAAGATTAAAATTGAAACAATCCGTCTGATATCTATTTCTCAGACTATGTTTTCGACATTAGTGCAATTATCTGATTTACTATTTCAGGATGAGCAGTTAAGACTAGGGTTAGTTTTTCATCAGCAGTTTTCCTCGTCTGATCTATCTCTGTAGCAGTTTTCACATCAAGAATTGAGGTGCATTTGTTGCAGAACTTGGCACCTGGCTCATTAATCATCTTACAATTCGGGCATTGTTTTGTCTTCAGCACACTATCCTTTCTTTGGCCTGTTTCTATCCCATTCATCCTTAAAACCGCCTTATTTGCATCCTCGCAGGTTAGATGAGCATATCTAGAGAGCATGGCACTGTCCGGTGTCCAGCCAAAGTAGACCTTGCACTGTGCTTCATTCATCCAGCCATTGGCAAGGCAATGAGTAGCCCTTGAATGACGGAAAAGATGAGGATACACCCTTTTTTTCATTCCAGAACGTTTCATTGTTGTATGAATCATATCTAAAATTGTGTGGTAAGTTATATGCTGATATCTTGTATGACCTGAAAGGGCGATCCATAGCGGAGAATCCGGGTTCTCCCGTAGGGGATGAGTATTCAGCCAAGCCGTAAGATATGGAGCGGACATGATAATTCTTGGTGATCGTCTGCCTGTTTTTCCATTAAGATCGATAATATAACCATATTCGTCCCGGACAACATCCCGTATCAGGCGATTTCCAAGTTCTGATACTCTTGCACCGAGTTCATATAAGGTGCTTATTATCGCCTTATCCCTAGCATTCCCTGCAAAGTCAATCAATTTTTTAACTTCTTCTTCTGATAACAGATCCGAAGCCTTGATAATCTTCATGTCCTTCTTTTTTATAGATGCATTTATCCAAGAGCATATTTCAGGATAATCCAATTTTGCTTTATAATTATCTCCATAATATAACCATTTGTAAAATTTTTTCAATGTTGCCTTATGGCTTTGCTTATGATAGGCGGAATAAGGTTTTTCTTCTAATTTTAATATCGCTTCTCTCAAATCCCGTATAGAAGCTTTATCAAAATCAACAGACATATAATCTTCTGCAAAATGTCTGAGTAGCTGCAATATATTCGACCTTGTAGCGAATTTTAATGCTTCTAAAATGCATATTTTATCGTAATCTAATATCAGTTCCTTATTTCGCTTAGACATCCTCGAATTCTCTATTTTACTTCTTTCTTTCAGACATCTCTTTTCAAAATTCTGTATATCTATTTCTTTCATAACCATTTTGCGTTTCCTCCATTATTTAAACCAATAATACGGACTTTAGCGACGCTATCGATTGTTTTTTAAACAATTATGAGTTAGTACCGCTGAACTCTATTATTTAATAGATTTTCTATATGTTTAATAATTTAAAAAGATAGTTATTCTGTAGTATACAGGTTTAAAGAAGGTTAGGGTGCTGTTCTCAAACTCTATATATAGTTTACTGGAGGACAACCTCGATGTTTCCAATCTCAGTAGTTGTGTCCGATGATTGACGTAAGCAAAATCGACGCATGACGTAGTAACCACCGACAGATTCAAAGTTGGCCTGGGGCATGCATGTTATTGCGTGATAGCATGACACCCCAGGTTCCAACGACAAATAGAACGACTTCAAAGATAATAAATCTTAAGGATGACCCAAATGATCATCGTAAGTCGAAGAAGAAGTTATCCAAGGAGCTCACTCTGCGGATCCTCTTCGAGCCCTTATTCGCGGCCTATAGGACCTTCACCGACGAATTCTCACGCATGGAAGAGGTTCTGAGAATTGTAATCCTTGCCAGCGTCCAGAGGTCATCGATAGACGATATCTGCAGTTATCTGGACGATGCCATGAACGCTAGGACGGCAAGATACTATCTCAGTTGGCTGAACCTCGAAAAAATTGAAAAGGGCATGAATGAACTTCTCCGACGAGATATTCTACCACTTATCAAGGATAAATGGGTACGACTCGCCGTGGACTTCACGAATATTCCATATTATGGAAAGGAGATGAAAGACGAATCGGAAATACGAAAATCAAAGGCCAAGGACGGGACCTCGAAATTCCATGCGTACCTGACAATCTATGCCGTCGTCCGGAATCACAGATACACCATTGCCCTAAAATATATCCGGCGGAAGGAGGAACTATCGAGCGTCCTGAAGGACACCATGGACGATGTTCTTCGCCTGGGCCTGGACATCCGGGAAATCCTCGCCGATAAAGAGTTCTACAGTACAAAGGTCATCAATTACTTGAAAAGCATCGATATACCGTTCATCATCGCAGTTCTGGAAAGGGGAAAACCGATCAAGGCATTGAAGGATCGACGGCAAGGGGCTCGATGTCTGCCGTGGACCGTCAAGAATAACCAAGGCGAAGAAGCCACTTTCTGTCTACAATGCTACCAGACATACATGAAGGGGAGCAAGGTTCTCGGAGGTGGGGCCACATGGTTCTTTTACGCCACATTCAAGGTACCAATGAACCCGAAAAGGATCAGCGAAGAATATCGCAGACGGTTCGGGATCGAATCGTCATATCGCATGATGAACACATGCCGGGCGAGGACCAGTAGTCGCAACCCCGCATTGCGGCTTTTCTTTGTCCTTACCTCGTTTCTCGTCGTGAACCTCAAGGTCAGGGTCGAATGGCTATTCAGGACCGACGGAAGAGATAAAAGGACCGAGTCGACCGCTCGTATGAGACTAAAGCGGCTCTGCCGTTATATTCGTAAGATATTTGAGGCATTAATTGAATGGCGTATGCGTCGGAGAAATCAACCCGTTATGGCAGGTGGATGATTGCATTGCCAAGTACTGAATCTAGTTCAAGAAAACGCCCATAGGGCGAAATGACGCTAAGCTGGCTTACCCCGGATGAGGACCCAGTCTACCAATCGTTCCCCGAATTTCAGTTCCCGACCCTCCCACCAGCCCCTTTCTGGTGGTCCTTTCTTCCGATACATCACAAATGACATCTTATTCTTACAAACAGGACAAATATCTCGACCAAGGGGTTTGAACTCCTCCAATTTCGACTGCCTTATACTTAACACACGAAGAAATGTCTTGAACCTGGCTTTCATCCTTCGCCAATATGCTCCATAATGGCGTATGATCTTGAACTGGCGATCTGGCACATGCCGAATGATCGCCTTGATGAACTCGAACACATCCATTGTCTTATATTGCTTCTTCCCGTCGTTGTCTTGATACCAAAAAGTCACCCTTTTCCCATCATACCCGAATAACCTGAAGTTCGCAATCGCAGGATGACGGACATATCTTGCCAGATATTTTCCGAGGTCCTTCAAAGACCTTATCCTCGACTCCTCCGGAAGATAGGCGTAGAACCCATTCGAAAAGTCCTTGAACAGACGATCGATGAACTCAGACCATTCCATCGTCTTTGGCAGTATCCTCTTCAAGTCCGTGAGAACATGATACTGCCACGACTTTCTCATGGCCTTATAGGGAATAAACGACATGTGAACGAAGTTGCCTTTCCTATCGAAGCCTCCCTCTGTGACGATCATATGAATGTGAGGCTTGAACCCCAGGTCCTTTCCAAACGGATGCAATACGACGACAGCACCGGGTGTTATGCGTTGTCTGGTGTAATGATAGAAGACATCCTTCAATACTTCGATGGCAGCATCCATCAGGACCTTCAGCCTGTCCCATCGGTCCAGGAATACCCTCCATAATTTATCCGAGATACTCAATACGATGTGCCTTTGGGGCACATCGAACATAGCCTTCGGCAGTTTCTCCGCCCATCGATCAGTATGGACCTTGCCACACGATGTGCACATCTTGCTATTGCATCCGAAATGAATTGTTATGAATTCATCGCATGTTGGACAGTAAAATTCGATGAAGCCACTCGATCCATCTTTGCATCCGAATAGTTTCTGGACTTCTTCCTTGACTACGGGTCGAATTATATCGGGTTCTTTGACGGTGAGAACATCCCAATTATGATTATGCTTGAAAATCCCATAGACTGAAAGTTTGTCATCAGGGAAATCGTTGACTTTAATACCCTCTATGATACTCTCTGATTGCATTTGTCTCAGCAACAGATGCATGGGCAAGGGTCCTATTGGACCTTTGCCCATTAACCATGTCAGAAAAAGGGATTAAGTTTCTATACTTTGTGTACTATAAAAATAAAAACAAATTTTAATTTATAAATCTAGTTATTCTGGAGAAAACAGGTTTCAGTCCGGTTAAATGGTTTATTGTAATTTTATTTAATAATTCTTTTTCAACTGACCATATATATATAAATAGTGTTATTTCCATAATAGATTGCAAGTAGTTCTCTACATAAGAAGGTATATCTTAATGACTAAAAAGATTAACTCTAAACTTTCAAAGCGAGAAATGTCGATAAAATTATTAAAAGAATTATTAATTCATATTGAAAGAAATCACGAACAATTTTCCTTAATCGGACACATTATCCCCGATGTTGGGGTGTCATGGCGTAATTCTTATCCTCGATTTTCTAATGGTGATCCGATTATATCCGATTATAATATTATTGGAGATCCTGATTTAAATATGATTGCAGAAGATCGAATCAAATGGTTATCAAAAGCGCATTCTCTAATTCAATATACAATCAATTATTTAGAATCTATTACAAACCAAGATTTCAATTCAAAAGAAATCGATATATTAATTGTACCAAAACCGCCAATTATTATTTCAACATATTTAAGAAAATACTCAAATTCTAGAGAAATGCATTTGTTAATACAATTAGCTGATGAATGCGAAAAAACCTCAATAATAAAATGTAATCGTGCTTGTGCCTTCTATTTAAGAAAAATTCTTGAAACCGGTATAAAGAAATATGCATTAGCACACAATATTCCAATAGAAGATGAAAATAAAAAATTTATCGGTTTAAAAAGTCTAATTGAGACGCTTAATCAGCAATTAGGTAAAAATCTAAAAGACCAATTATTATCTAGAAAATTTCTTTTTGAAGAGGCGATTCATGGTGATCATAATCCAAGTCCAATTGAACTAAAATCAAGTGTTGACATTATTTTCTTAGCTTTCGATAAACTATCAATATTTATATAAAAAAGGAGTTGGCCATATGTTTCAATATGATACAAAAAATGTGAAACGGGTTGAATTTGACGCTCAGAAAATTGGCATTATGCTTCTTGAAAGTATAACAAGTGGTTTATATAAAAACCCAAAAAATGCAATACGTGAATATATTCAAAATGAATATGATGCTGGCGCAAAAGAAGTAAAAATAGAAATCAGAGAAGATTCCATCTTTATCACGGGTGATTCTGAAGGCATGAATGAAGAAGAAATATCATCTGCTACAGATATTGGTATATCTCACAAGGTCACGGGAAAACATGTTGGATTTAGGGGGATTGGAATCTGGTCAGGTATTTCGATATGTGAGGAAATTGTAATTTTCACTAAAAAGAAAAAAGATAATTTTGGACGAGCAATAATAATCGATGCAAAAGGAATTCTTGAAGATATGAAGGATCCATCGAACAAATTAGTTACTTGTTTATCAAACAGAGTCTTTCAATCAAAACATAATGCATTAGAGAACAAGAAAGGAACACGAGTAGAATTAAGAAAAATCTATTCCCATCATCGAAATGCGTTAAGTTTAAATAAGTTAAAATTTTTTATTGAACAGATTTTACCAATACCAATTAATCCTGATTTTAAATATGTTGACATTATCGAAACGGAATTGAAAAAAAATGTTCCTGGATATAAATCTATAAATATTTTATTGAATAATGAAAAATTATTTAGGCCTCCTTTCAATTCTGAGGATTTATCAGATCCGTGTTTTTTCTTTGTAGGTACAGAGCCACTAGCTTATGGGTGGTATTCTATTTCTGGAGGGTTATTGCCTGAAAATACTCGATTTCCGATTTTTAAGCAACATGGATTTACAGTTGGAGATGAAGATAGATCAAATATTTATTCCACTATGCAAATTTCCGATATTGTTGGTCTCCGATGGGTTACTGGAGAAATTCATATAATATCTAATGAAATATTTCCAACATCTGAGAGAAATCAGTTCGAATCAAATATTTTCTTTGATAATTTTAAAGATTTTTTATTAGAAAAAATTGAAGAAGCAATAAAAAAATCACGACAAAAATCGTATTCTCAAAGCGCTGAAAGTCGGCTAAGTGATTTGGATGAATTTGTATCGATCACCCCTACCACCCGAGAAGATACTATCGATGCAATAGGATATGGTAGAAGACTGATTAATTTAGCTGAAGGAAACCTAAACCGAGGGCAAGTAAAAAAGGGGCTTCAGAAAAGATGTAAAAATTTAATAAAACAATCAAAGGGAAAATTAGATGATTTAGTAAATCATCTTGCCGGTCCCATCGATGTTGGCTCTACTGTACCACAAACTACTTTACCTAATAAAAAAATTTCAAAAGATAAGGTAAAAAAGACAAAAATTGAAAAAATTGAAATCAGTCTAGAGGGCGTATATCCATGGCAATCAAGGGATTTACTAATTCTAGGCTTTGTAATCGAAGCCATGAATAGAGTTTTTAAACCGAAACAAATAGAAAAATGGAAAGAAGCATTTAAAGATGTAATGCGAAAACAAATTAAAGGGTGATTAATCACGAAGCGAAATTATGTATTATTAGTACAACCCAAATATCATACAAGATTCCCTCCATTAGGATTATTAAAAATTTCTTCTTATTTTAAAAATAAAAAAATAAAAACAAAATTAGTAATTGGTAATAATAATGATCTTGAAAAACCAAAAGAAATATGGGTAACTAGTCTATATACATATGCATGGCAACAAGTACATAGTTCCATAGCATTCTATAAAACAAAATTTCCAGATATTCCCATTTTTCTTGGGGGAATATATGCAAGTTTAATGCCAGATCATGCCCGAAAAACAGGTGCTGAAATAATTACTGGAATTCAACCAGAGTTTGAGAAATACAAACCTAATTATTCATTGGTTCCCAACTGGGATGGAAGCATTATTATTACTAGTAGAGGTTGTGTTAATTCTTGTCCTTTTTGTGCAGTTCCCAAATTAGAAGGAGAATACAAACCTAGGTTAAAATCAATACTACGACAAATTGATAAAAGACATTCACGAATAATTTTTTGGGATAACAATATTTTAGCATCACCCCACCTCGATAATATAATTAATCAATTAAAAAAATCTAGAAAAATAATTGATTTCAATCAGGGATTAGATGCTCGACTAATTACAGATAAAATAGCAAGACAATTATCTAAATTGAATATTCCCATTTTACGTTTGGCCTATGATTCAATTACATACAAACAAAAATTAGAAAATGCGATAACTCTTTTGAAGAAATATAAAATAAATCCCAGAAAAATATTAGTATATACTCTATTTAATTTTAAGGATAATCCAACTGATTTTCTAGAACGATTAAGGACCATTCTTTCATTAGGCGCTGTATCTTATCCTATGAGATATCAACCGATACGATGTTTAAAAAAGAATTCTTTTAAAAGCAGAACTTGGAAAATTGAACAAATAAATAATTTGGAAAAAGCAAGAAGAATCCTTGGATATGGTGGTTGCTTTCCACCATATAAACAACTAATATCTAAAATCGATAAAGCACAATCTTTTGATGAAGCCTTTGAGATTTGGCCGTTGGGTTGGAAGAATAAAGGAAATGATTTTATTGCTGATACTCAGATAATTACTAGAAAAAGGAATCAGCGATTCGGAATGAAAATTACAGATCAATTCATAAAAGAAATTGGATTGATTAATTATAATACTAAAAATACAATTTAATATTTCAATTCACATTATCATTTTTTCTGTTAAATTTTATTATTTCTATATGTATTAATTAATTGACGTGTCCACAGACATCTTGGAATAAAATGGCCTTCATAATAGATAAAACTACCTTCCGATAAGGTTAAGAATCCCCTGGCGAATTTATCACATGCCCGGGGAGGAATGACCATACCGATA
>Ga0315295_10000458_pt1 | contig 35375 bp, 25 predicted proteins | sample YL17G14_0_MG_FD_204453 | JGI IMG/M metagenome (GOLD analysis project Ga0315295, IMG submission 204453) | Sediment microbial communities from Yellowstone Lake, YNP, Wyoming, USA - YL17G14_0 | ecosystem: Environmental > Aquatic > Freshwater > Lake > Sediment | place: USA: Wyoming | collected...
GGAGCCCGGTTGATCTGTTGCTGGATTCCCCCGTTCGCGGCCATGCCTGGGGTGGGGGGGGGCGCTGCGCGAGAGCAGGTGAACAGGTGAGCAGGTGAGCAGGAGAAAGAGAGGGAGGAGGCGCTGCGCGGGGCGGATGGCGCAGGGGTGGGGCGATTTTGTGGGTTTTTTTTGCTGGCGTTTTCGGGGCGGGGCAGTTAGGGTTGCTTAGCGTGATTTGTGGGTTCGTTCAGGAGCACAGTTCCATCGGGGCCCGTAGCAGGAGCGTTCAGCGGGCAGATCGGGAGTGTGTCGAAGGAAGCAGGCGTGGATAGATAGCGGGCGTGGAGGCGCGCCGAAGGACCCCCAAAAAAGGTACCTGACCCCTTTTCTTCCTCTTTTCTTCCTCGGACTCGTACGAGGTAGCGCGCGTGGCGGTGTCGGTGGTGCTGGCGGCGTGCGACATGATCATGATATTCTACATTGGAATCGTTGTCTTTCTGATAGGTTTTTGGCAAGCATTTATGAGGGGAAGTCTTTCGCGCGTTACAAGCGGCGTGTGCATCTTGGTGGGGACAATCCTTGCCTTTATCGGAGATTGGAAAGTCGCGCTATTCTTGAGCTACTTGTTCGGGTCGTGGTTCATTCTGATGCTCATATATTGGTTGTCTACGAGGCATTTCTTTGTGGTAGCCCCTGTGCTGATTGGGTATGCGGTTTTGGTTGTGTTTCTGCTCATCTGCTTGAGTCTGCGAGGTTTCCTTTGGTGGTACTTCGGGCTCAGCGTTCTGTATCTACTCTGGAATCACAGTAAACAATATGAAGCCATCGGACTTATAAACCTATCTACTTGGGATAGCGACGAGAAACGAGCGGCAGCAGAAGCACATATTTGCAGGGTGATTGAGTATCATTTGTTGAGCTGCGTGGTGTTCATCGCGAGTCTTGTGTTGGCGTTTCGTTATTTGCATGGCGCTGGGGGGGAATGAGAGGGGGTAATAGCGGGCGCGTGCAATTTCCCTATGGGACAGAAGACGTCCCAGCGTTTTCATGGCGGGGTTTCAGGTCTTGTGGATTCATCGGGCGCGAGGATGAAGAGAAGATGGATTCCCGTCCCCGTTTTCACGGGGATGACATACTGCGCGGGAATGACAGGGGTGGGCGGGGCGCTGCGCGAGAGGGGAGAGCAGCAGAAAGATCAACCACGAAAGACACGAAATACACGAACGGGGTATGTGAACTATGGGCTGGCCCACGAGCGATGGGCGAGAAGAGGGCGCCTGCGACGCGGCCGGAGAGGATGGGGGGCGCTGCGCGAGAGCAGGAGAACAGGTGAGCAGGAGAGCAGGAGAAAGAATAGGGATTGACGGGAGGGCGGGAATGGGGGTAGGATAACAGGGCCCGTGGAATCGGCGGAATCGTTGGAAGCGGGCGTGCAGGGCTGGCGGGCGTGGAGGATCGGCGAAGGGCCGCGCGGGCGGGCGCTAAGGATTAACTTAAGGGCTGACCCCGAAGGTCCCCGTTTGTAACCTTTCCTCGACGTGGTCGCAGTATGGACAGCGCCGCCTTCAATCAAAAAAAGACGGCCGACGGCCTAACAAGGCGGTGGAACACTACGCCGCGAAGCGCGGCGAGGTTCCCCGCCGTCGTTGGCCATGAAGGAGCACCATTGTGGCGAAGATGCACCAGGTGTTCGTAGGTTGTCCTTTCGCTAGGGCAATTCGTGCGAACTATGACCGACTCAAGCGTGACCTGGAAGCTGAAACACCACTGCATGTCGTCCTCGCCGACACGGCGGCGATCTCGTCCACCGACTACCTCTTGGAGAACATAACCTCTCTCATCCGTGAGTCGGCAGGGTGTATTTTCGACGTGACCGGCGGAAATCCCAATGTCTCGCTCGAAGTAGGGATTGCACACGCGGTGCCGGCTGAGTTTATCCTTGCACTCAGCACCCGTCGCTCCAGGAGACGGGTGCCGGCACAGTCAGGTCAAATACCGAATCCAGACGTCAGACCCATCATTTCCGATCTTCAGGGCCGCAACAGGATCGAGTACAAGACCTACAAGGCCCTCAAAGACCAGATTATGAGGAGGTTCTCACCGAAGATCCCTTACCTGACAAGGTGGCACGAATTTAAGTTGCGAAGTGCCTGTCTTGTCGAGCACGCGATCAAGGTATTCGGGCAGCTCCGCCAGTCCGGGCGTACCTTGCGCCCACGGGTCATTGCCCAACTCGAGGGAACTGGCATCGACCCGGACACCTTGCTTCGGGATCTCTCTAATGCCCGATTGCTTGTTGTGAAACGTGGTCGTCAGGGGGGCATATACTATCCGTCGAAATAGAGTGGCATGGCCAAGCAGTGGGTGGAGCGGAGGGATGCTGCGACGTCACGGCTCTTGCAGGGGCAAGCGCCGCGCCGCCTTACCCCGCCGCTCAGCCACACCGTTAGCCTGACAGTCATTGCGAACAAGAGGGGAGGAGGGTTCTGGGGCAGGGCGCCGGTGGGCAGAATCCCTGGAATGCGCTGGCACGTGGGCGGCTGTTGCAGGGCGAGGCTGGGCGGGTATAATGGGGGGGATGGCTATCAGCGACACCAGTGCAGAGGCTCAGGAGGTATTGAACAGGCTGTATCGTCAGATGCCCATGGCTAAGCGCCTGGGCCTGGTGTTTGACGCCTATGAGGCCGGCAAGCAACTGGCGCTGGCCGGTCTGCGACAGCGCTACCCAGCGGCTTCGGAGAGGGAGATTTGGCGTCTGTGGGCCAGGGGGCGGCTCGGGGACAACCTGTTCACGGCCGCATATGGGGCCGAGGCAGATGACTGATCCGCGAGATTTCGATGTTCTTGGTCAGGTCGTCGCTGTGTTGGAACAGCTCGGTATTGCCTATGCCATCGGCGGGTCTCTGGCGAGTTCGAGCTATGGAAGGGTGAGGTTCACGCAGGGCGCCGATATCGCAGTGGAACCGTTCGCAGGACAGGCGGAGCGCTTCCTCGATCTGGTCAAGGGGGGCTTTTATGTGAGCAGAGAGGCGATGTATCAGGCGCTGGACCGGCGCGGCAGCTTCAACATCATCCACCTGGAGTCGGCGTTCAAGATCGACTTATTCATCCGGGGCGATACTGAGTTCGAGAGGGGCGTGTTGGCTCGGCGCCGGGCGGTGCGGCTGTTCCACGGGCAGGATCGGCTGGTGTGGTTCGTCAGCCCGGAGGACATTGTGCTTCTGAAGCTGCGCCGGCACCGTGAGGGTGGGGAGATTTCGGATCGCCAGTGTCAGGACGTCCTGGGCGTGTTGATGGTGCAGGGCCAAGACCTGGATTACGGGTACTTGAAGGCCAGCGCCGGCGATCTCGGTTTGGCAGAGCTGCTGGAGAAGGCCTTGTCCCAGGCACGGGAGTAGAGATTGTGAGAGGTCGAGGCCGGGGTTATAATGCAGCGGCGGGAAGGCGGCGTGAGGCGAAGGGCAGCGAGAGGGGAGGAGTGGGAAGGGAGCAAGAGATGGCAAAGAACGTCTGGTTTTTGATTCTCACGGTGTTGGGATGGGGACTGACGGCGTCGGCCAAGAATCCGCTTTTTTTCGGGGCTGATCCTTCCGGCCTGGCGGCGCCGGATGGGAGGATGTGGATCTACCCGACGACGGATGAGCCGAATTGGGATGATCAGGTGGACTGGCACGCGTGGTCGTCGTCAGACCTGGTGAACTGGACGGATCACGGGGTGATCTTCTCGATGAAGGATAGCGGGTGGGCGACGAAGTTTGCGTGGGCGCCGGATTGTGCGTACAAGAAGGGGAAGTATTATTTCTACTACTACTTCAACAAGGGGAAGCCGGGAGGCGGGGTGGGGGTGGCGGTGAGCGACCGGCCGGAGGGTCCGTTCAAAGAGGCGTTGGGGCACCGGTTGGTGGAGGGGCACGATCCGCGTATCTTCGTGGACGACGACGGGCAGGCGTATCTGTACGTTCAGGACGTGGCGTACAAGTTGAATGAGGACATGATCAGCCTCAAGAGCGAGCAGATCAATTTGGAGATCGACTACCGGCCGAAGCCTTTTGAGGCGGTGTACGTGTTCAAGCGGCACGGGATATACTACTACACGATCGCGGCGGAGTTCAACAGGCTGATCTACTACATGGGCGACAACCCCCTGGGGCCTTTCAAGCACCAGGGGGAGATCATGGCCAAGTACGGGGGGAACAACCACCACTCGGTGGTCGAATACGGCGGGAAGTGGATTCTGTGGTATCACGGGTGGGCGCCGGGTCGGCATCGGATGGTGCGGGGCGAGTACCTGAAGTTCAATGCGGATGGGACGATCCAGACGACGGCGATCACGGAAGAGGGCGTGGGGCCTTTGAGCGGGGCGCCGGCGTCCGGCGCCAAGCAAGCGCCGGCGAGCGGGAGCGGGCCGGCCATCTACGTGAACGATCTGAGCGTGCACGATCCGTTTATTTTCCCCGACGCGAAGACGAGGAGGTACATCATCTATAAGAGCTTTGCGCCGGGTCGAGGAGGGGGTGCGGGGAGCGGGGTCGGGCAGCGCGCGGGGGTGATGGCCTACACGAGCAAGGACCTGGTGAGGTGGGACGGACCGCAGGTGGTGTTCGAGATGGCGGAGGGTTTCTGGGCGGACGGCGACTCGGGGCCGTGGGCGCCTGAGGTTCACGAGTACAAGGGGAAGTACTATCTGTGCACGACGTTCAACGCGTGGGGCGAGGAACTGGAAAAGCGGGAGGGACGGCCGTTCATCAACAAACGTGCGTCGCAGATTCTGGTGGGGGAGACGCCGCTGGGGCCGTTCAAGGCGTTCGGCAACAAGCCGCACACGCCGGCGGGCGAGATGACGCTGGATGCCACATTCTGGGTCGAGAACGGCCAGCCGTGGTTGATCTATTGCCATGAGTGGGTGCAGATCAACGAAGGTCTGATCAAGGCCATCCGGCTCAAGGACGACCTGTCGGAGACGGTGGGCGAGGCGATGACGATCCTTAACGCGGCGGATTTTCCGTGGACGAAGCGGGTGATCGACTACAAGGGCGGCGTGTGGCCCGGCCGGGTGACGGACGGGCCGGAGTTCTACCGGCTGAAGAGCGGTGCGCTGGCGATGCTGTGGTCCAGTCACACCCCCGAGCGCGCGTACGCCCAGGCGGCGGCGTATTCGCCTTCGGGCAGATTGGCGGGTCCGTGGAAGCATCCGGCAGAGCCGATTTTGCAGGATGACCGGGGCCACGGGATGGTCTTCCGCGCCTTCGATGGGCGCCTGCTGCTGGTTCTGCACCGGTATTTCCAGGCGCCTAAGACTCGTGTGCAGATCTACGAGGTGGAAGACACGGGCGAGGAACTCCGGGTGGGCAAACAGATACTGGGCGCTCCCTGACGTGCGCAGGGGGCGGTCGTGTCGGGGGAAGCAAGGAAAGGCAGGGAGCGAGGATGGTGCGAATGACTAGCATGGCGTGGGCGGCGCGGCGGTTTGGGGCGGCGTGGGCGGCGTGGGCGGCGTTGGGGGCCGGGTGGGCGCGGGCGGAGGTGGCGACGTATCCTGGTCCGGCGGGGATCGAGGCTTCGGCGCAATACCAGGTGGAGGTAACGCAGGGCGGCCGGACTCAGCCGTCGTTCGTGTACGTTACGGCGGCGCAGACGGAGCTTAACCGCAGCAAGACCACGTCCTGGACCGATTTCTCCTGTTCGGGTTCGGTCACGGTGAAGGTCACGAAGCGGGGAGGGTCGTTCAAGCGTTGGGCGATTTTGCCCTCGAGCTACGGCATCCGGGGGCGGCGGGAAGGGGACTCGGTGGTGTTCGAGTTGGACCGGCCGCGCAAGGTGGCGGTGGAGTTCGACGGGGACATTACGCACCCGATGCTGGTGTTCGCGGATCCTTGGGAGACGGGGGCGCCGGCGGCGGGCGATCCGAACACGGTGTATTTCGGACCGGGCGTGCATGACGTGGCGGGCGATATCGTGCTGAAGGCGAACCAGACGGTGTACCTGGCGGGCGGGTCGTACGTGAGGGCGCTGATCCGCGGGCGCGACGTTCCGAACGTGACGATCAAGGGGCGAGGCGTTCTGTCGGGCCGGCAGCGGGGCCACGGGCCCAACCTGGTCGTGGTCGATGGGGGTCGTTCGACCGGCCTGGTGATCGAAGGGATCACCTTGGTGGATTCCTCGGGGTATAACATCACGACGCAGTCCGCCGGCGCGGTGGTGCGGAACGTCAAGACAATCGGGTGGTGGTTCAACACGGACGGCGTCATGTTGGGTCCGGACGGGCTGGTCGAGGATTGCTTCTTGAAGTGCAACGACGACGCGATCAAGCTGTACCATTCCGGGAATCGGGTGCGCGACAGCGTGATTTGGCAGATGGAGAACGGGGCGCCGTTCCAGATCAGTTGGAACATGGGGGGGGAGAACCGGGGTTTCGAGGTGCGGAACTGCGACGTGATCCACGTGGATCACGAGTGGGACAACCCGAATGCAGGGGTGTTCGACGCGATTCACGGCGGCAGCGGGACGATGGCGGATTACTTGTTTGAGGATATTCGGATCGAGAACGCGGGTTGGCGGCTGATGAGCCTGCAGATTCGGCCGAACATTTTCTCCCGGGCGAAGACGTTGGGGCGGATTTCCAACATAACGTTGCGGAACGTGTCGATCGCGACGCCGGACGGGGAGGGTCTCAAGAGGCGGAGCGTGATCCAGGGCTACGACGAGCAGAGCACGATAGCGGGGGTTACGTTCGAGAACCTCCGGATCAATGGGCGGCTGGTCCGGGACGCGAGGGAGGGCGGGTTTGAGATCGACCCGCGGACGACCCGGGACGTGCGTTTCGTGGCGACGGCGGCGGGCGAGGCGGCGGCGGCTCCGGCGGGTCCAGCGGCGAGGGCGGCGGGGGGAGGGGTGTTTCGGTACCAGAACCCGATCGTCAACGGTTTGAGCAGCTACGGCGTGCGGGATTGCCACGTGTTCCGCGAAGGGGGGCGGTGGTATCTGACGGCGACGGAGAACCCTAATCCCGAATGGGGCCAGCGGGGCGTGATCCTGTACTCCTCGGATGACCTGTTGAATTGGAGGGAGGAGGCATTTCTCATTGCCCGGCGTTCCCTGGAGAGTTCCTTGCGGTACGTGGACGAATGGCTGGCGCCGGAGGTACAGGCGATCGGGGGGCGATATTACGTGGTGTTCGGGGGGCGGAACGAAGGCGGGGGTCCGGATGAGCCGCAGAGGTGTTACCTGGCGTCGGCGGAGCAACTGTCGGGGCCGTATCGGTCGGTTACCGGGGGCCTGGGCAGGGACCCGGCGCTTCTGGACGACGGGGGCAAGGTCTATGTGTATTGGCGCCGGGACCAGGGGATATGGGCCATCGAGGCGGATCTTCCGGGCGGTCGGGCAATTACGGAGGCGGTAGGTATCCTGGCGCCTGACTCAGGGGGCTGGGACGCGCAAGGTCTGGATGGTCCCTGCTGCTTCAAGCGGCAGGGTACGTACTATCTTTTCTATGCGTCCGGTTCAGCCGGGTACGGGGTGGGCTATGCCACGGCGTCGGATCCGCTGGGTCCCTGGAAGAAGAGCGAGGGGAATCCTGTTCTGAGGGTGCCGGAAAGGATGAGGGGGAAGCAGTACAAGATGCCGTATAGCGTTCCGCCTCAAGGCCCGCTCGTGACGGGCGGACACACGCAGGTTTTCGTTGGTCCCGATGGCCGGGAGTGGCTGGCTTATCACACGGGGGAGCGCGAGGTGGAGCCGTCGTTGTGCATCGACCCGATCGAGTTCGATGAACAAGGTCGGGCGAGGGTGACGGGTCCGACGTGGACGAGCCAGGAGGTGAAACTGCCGTGAAGCGCGAAAGAGAACTCGGTGTCAACCGCTGGGGAGGGGTTGGGCCGCGGCGGAACAGCAAGAGGCGCGAGGCGGTTCGGGCGGGGCGGGTGCTGGCCGTCTGGCTCCTGATCTGCGGCAGCGCGGCGGCGCAGGACGCCGCCGCCCCGGCCGGGGGAACGAAGCTGATCACCTACCCTGCGCCGGGGGGTGCGCCGCGTTCCAGCGACTATACGGTGGCAGTCAACGGGCAACCGATCGATCTGTACGCGGCCCCCACCCGTTACGGGAGCACGGCGACGTTCGGGTACTTCGACTTTGCCGGGGAGGTGGAGGTGGAAGTTACGGCGCACTTCGCGGCGTCGCACAGCACGTCGTTTGAGATTCTGCCGGTGAAGTACGGGGTCAGTCAGCGGGAGATCAGGAACGGGCAGATCGCCTTCACGCTGGAGCGGCCGGCAAAGCTGACCTTGGTGGTGAGCGGCGACTACACGGGCCGGACTCTGCACCTGTTTGCCAACGGTTTGGAGCAGAACCGGCCTTCGGCAAGCGATCCGAACGTGATTTACTTCGGCCCCGGCTATCACGACGTGGGGCGGGAGAAGAAGTGGGAGATGGCGCTGGGGAGCAACCAGACGCTGTACCTGGCGGGCGGCGCGTACGTGGTCGGGCTGGTGCACGCGAGTCAGGCCAGGAACGTTCGGATTTGCGGTCGAGGCATTCTGGCGCAGAATGCGGACGCGCCGCGCGAGCGCAGCATCTTCATGACGGATTGCGAGGGGATCGACATCAGCGGGATCATCCTGCACCGGCGGCGCGCCGGCTGGTCGGGTTTGCTGCAGCGTTCGCGGCACATCCGGGTCGCCGACTACAAGGTGATGAGTCCGGCGATTTGGAGCACGGACGGGTTAAACCTGGCGAACAGCAGCGACGTGGTCTATGACGATTGTTTTTTCCGGGCGGGAGACGACAACATCGCCATCAAGGGGGGCGGGGCCCGGGGCCAGTTCGGCGGCGCCAACGGAGACCCCAAGGAGGGTCCGGCGAACCGGGACATCCTGATCAAGAATTGCATTTTCTGGAGCGACAACAATAATGCGGTGGTGCTGGGTCAGGAGACGAAGGCGGCGTGCTACGAGAACATTACGGTGCGGGACTGCGACGTGTTGTTCGTGCGGGACGATGAGGACATCAAGGCGGCGTTGGCGATCGTCTGCCTGCACGCCACGGACTTCAAGAACATCACCTTCGAGAACATCCGGGTGGGTCCGAGCGGGCAGCTCATCGCGGTGTACTACACGGCGAACGTGTTTCGGATCGCGGGCAATCAGCAGTGGCCGGGAGAGATCGACGGGGTGGTCTTCAGGAACATCGCCGCGACGGGCGCCGGGTCGAAGAAGATTCGCCTGGAGGGATGGAGCGAGAGCAAGAAGGTGCGGCACGTGACGCTGGAGAACGTGACGATCAACGGCGAGCCGGTGACGGCGGGGTCGGGCCACCTGGTCGTCAATGCCCACGTGGCCGATTTGAGTTTCAAGTAGTCCGTTCAGGAAAGGAGTGCGATCAGAGCCATGAGATGCGCAGCGAAATGTGTGGCCATCGGCCTGTGGGCCACAGGCGTATGGGCCGGCGGCGCGACGGCGGGCGAGCCCCGTCCCAACTTCCTGTTCATCGCCGTTGATGATCTGAAACCCATCATCGGCGCTTACAGCGAGGAGCCGGGCAACTTCCTGCAGACACTCTATCCCGACCCAGCCAAACGGGCGGCAATCCGCAAGGTGCTGACGCCGAACCTGGACCGGCTGGCGGGGGAGGGGGTGAGCTTCCGGCTGGCGAGCTGTCCTTCGGCGTTGTGCAATCCGTGCCGCTCGTCGGTGTTGACCGGGATTCGCAACCACCTGACGGGGATTCACGACAACAGCGAGAATTTTCGCCAGTCGGCCAAGCCGTTCGTGCGCGAGGCGATCACACTGCCGCAGAACCTGAAGCAGAACGGTTATTACACGGCGGGCACCGGGAAGATTTTCCATCACGCGGCGGCCGCCTACGGGGCCGACGGGCAGATCACCTCGGACTGGCCGGACGTGCAACATTCGTGGAACGTCTGGATCAACGGCGCGGAGGGGGCCGATCCGGGGAGGACGATCCTTTCCCCCTGGAGCCTGCCGGGCGGTCTGTTCTCGTTTGGGGCCAACGACGGCAAGACGGAGGCGATGGACGACTACTGCAAGGCTGACCTGATCGCCCGCGTGCTGGAAAAGGGCGCCGTCACGGCGACGGATAGAAAGCGGCAGGCGGCGCAAACCATCGACATCTCCGGGAACCAGCCATTCTTTTTGGCTTGCGGCATCTTCCGTCCGCACCTGCCGTGGGTGGCGCCGCAGGACGTGGTGGACCTGTTCAACCCGGATGACATCCAGATCACGCGGGAGTTCTACAAGGCCGTGGCGGACGATCTGAAGGACTTGCCGGCGGGCGCGTTGAAGTTCACGGAGCGACCGCGCGACGACGGCGAGCCGGGTAATGGGCGGTTCAGCCAGTTACTGCGACACGGGAAGACGTTGGATGCGCAGGACGGGGATCTGAAGGCCTGGCGCGAGGCGGTGCGCCATTATTTGGCGGCAGCGGCGTTTGCGGACCGTTGCGTGGGCCGGCTGATGCAGGGCCTGGAAAAGAGTGCTTACAAGGACAACACGGTGGTCGTGCTGTGGAGCGACCACGGCTGGATGCTGGGGACCAAGTTCCGCATGCACAAAGCGGCGTTGTGGGAAGAGGCGGCCAATTGCGTGCTGATCGTCAAGGATCCGCGTCAGGCGGGGGCACAGCGCGGGGTGGCGTGCTACCGGACGGTCAATCTCATCGATCTCTACCGGACGATCGACGCCCTGGCCGGGGCGCCGACGCCGTCGTACGTGGCCGGACGTGATTTTTCCAGACTGCTCGCCGAACCGCAGGCGCCGTGGGGCAGCGCGGCCCTGACCACGCAAGGCGCGGGCAACCACACCGTCCGCACCGAGCAGTTCCGCTACATGCGTTACGGCGAAGACCCCAACGACGCGGAGCTTTACGACCATGGGGCGGACCCGTTTGAGATCACCAACCGGATCAACAACGTCGGGTTGCGGCCGATCCGCGCGCAGTTGAACGAGTTCATGGACAGGATTCTGACGGAAGGTCCCTTTCCCTACCAACCGGCGCCGAGGTCGGGCGGTGGTAATAGGGGCCGTCGCGGCGTGGGCAGCGAAAGCGGCGGTGGAGAGTGACGGGCCGGGGTGGGCCAGTCTGGGCGGGAGGGGGTGGACCGGCCGTTGCCGGTGTCGGGGGGGAGGCCGGCGGCGATCGACTCGACCGGCGGTTGTTCCCAGAGGGTTAGGGCAGCGACCGGAGGTCGAGGAAGAGGATGAGGGCGATGTTGGCGGCGGTGGTGAGGTCGTAGGGGAGGGTGCGGCGGGGATAGCGCCAGGGGGCGAGGCGGAGCAAGCCTTGCAGTGGTGCGTGGGGGTCGAGGAGGGGCCGGTCGTCGTCGAGACGGCGGATTTGAGCGGCGGCGAAGCGGAGGCGTCGGAGGGCGGTGAGGCCGGCGAGGGTGGCGAGCATGGCCATGACGGTGGCCAGGTGGCCGCAGAAGAGGCCGATGAGAATAGCGGCGGAGCGTTCGCCGCGTTGCCAATAGCCGACGGGACAACTGGAGATGAAGTTCTCGGCGCGAGCCTTGACGTAACTGATGAGTTCGCTGTTGAGCAGGGCGGCGACGGTGAGGGCGGCGAAGAGGCGGGCGTGGGGCAGTTCCGGGTGGCGGAGGTAGTAAAGCAGGATGCCGAAGAAGATGAGGCCGTCGGAGAGGCGGTCCACGCAGGAATCGAGGAAGGCGCCCAGTTGGGTGTTGCGGCGGCGGCGGCGGGCGACGGCGCCGTCGAGCATGTCGCAGGCGTTGGCGAGGATAAGCAGGCCGGCGGCCCAGAGGCCGTGCCAGCCATAGCCGGGTCGGGTGGGGCTGCCGGGCCGGTCGCCGGCGCCGAGGGCCAGGAGGACGGCGGCGGCCAGGGTGACGAGCAGGCCCAGGAGGGTGAGGACGTTGGGGGCTACTCCGGCCTGGGCCAGGGCGTCGGCGAGAGAGTCCCGCGCGCGCACGATAGTGGCGGACACCAGTCGGCTGAAGATCGCCTGGGGATGAAGCTGGCCCATGCTTAGGTGTCTCGATATCCCTGGGCGGGTGGGGCGGAGGTCTAGCTGGTCTTGGCGCGGACGGCGTTCAGTTGGCGGGCGAGGCGGGACTTGCGGCGTGCGGCGGTTTTCTTATGGATGGGTCCCTTGGCCGCCAACTGGTCGATGCTCTTTTGGCTAGCGGCCAGTTCTTTTTGCAGGGCGGCGGGGTCGGCAGATTGCTTGGCGTCGGCGAGGTACTTTTTGATCTGGGTTTTGACGGCACTCTTGGCGGCGCGATTGCGGGCGCGGCGTTTAAGGTTTTGCCGAATTCGTTTCTTAGCCGAGAGCGAGTGTGCCACAAACGTCTCCTTCCTGGGAGTTCTGGGGGCCGAACGCGTGGTCGTTCAGCCGTTTTCCTGGTTTTTGCGCAGGGCGTCCACGCGTGCGCGTGCGTCGCGATAGTTGAAATCGATCTGGGCGATTTTTCGGAAGCACTTGAGGGCCTCGTCGGTGTTGCCGGCGGCTTCGTAGGCGCGGCCGAGGTTGTAGCGGAGGTCCTTGCTGACGGCGTCTTCGGCGGCGCCGACGGCTTCGAGGGCCTGCAGGAAGGTTTCGATGGCGTCGGGGTACCATTCCTTATGGAAGAAGCACTGGCCCATGCCGTTGACGGCGGCGATGCGGTGGCGGGGATCGTTGCGAGCTTCCTGGAAGCAGGGGATGGCGTCGTCATAGCGTTTGGCGGCCATGAGGCGTCGGCCGAGTTCGTACTTGAGGCCGAGGTCAGTGGGGTAGTTGTGGACGCAGGCGCGGTAGTGGTCGAGTTCGGCGGCCTGCAACTGGGCGGTCAGCTCTTGCACTTGTTGGGCGAGGTCCTCGTCGTCGGGCTGCTGGTTGAGCAGTTCGCGCAACATGCGGGTCTGGCGGTTCAACTGTTTGATGCGGATGGCGCCGGCGCGTTGCTTGTGACGGAACTGTTTGGTACGTTCGTAGGCTTGTTCGAGGAGGGCGACGGCTTCGTCTTCCTGGTCTTCCTGCTCGGTTTGAACGAGGAGGTCCACGAGGCGGTTGATCTTGCCGGGCTGGTCGGGTTCAGCCTGATAGGCGCGGCGGGCGTCGGCGAGCAAGTCGTCGTCGCCTTTCTGGGAGCGGACGAGGCGGTCCTGGTCGTGGAGTTTTTTCTGGACGTCCTTGTCGCGGATGCTGTCGCGGAAATCGCCTTCGGAGTCGTATTTTCCCTGTTGCATGGTGGTCTGGGCGGCCAGGTCGCGGAGTGAGTCCTGGAGGGCGGAATCCTGCGGTCGGAGGAGGAGGGCCTGCTGGCAGGCCTGGAGGGCTCGGACGTACACTTCCAGGCGGGCATAGACGTCCCGGAGGAAGATGTAGGTTTGCGCCGAGGGTTTGGCTCGTTGACGATTGAACTCGAAGAGCAGGCTGGCCATCCAGAAGGTGGTGGCCTTGCATTCGTAGTCGAGGGCCGCCCTGACGAGATCGGCGAGGTGGTCGAGGTTGGTGGGGTCCTTGCTGAGGAGGTACTCGGCCTTGAGCAGGGCCTCGCGGGGGTCTTTGCCGGAGAGTTTTCGGAAACGAGAGCTGTCGGTAAAGCCGCTTTTTTTTCCGCCGGCGGCTTGGCGGCGGAGGGCGACTTCGCGGAGGGGCTTATGGCCTTCCTCGAGGGCGTCGGGCCAGAAGGACAGGCCGTCGAGGTAGAGTTCGACGGCGTACTCGTAGTTCAGGGTGTAGGCCACCTCGGCGCCCTTACGAAAGAACTCCCGGGCACTTGCCTTGAGCTCGTCCGGGCAAGGCTTTTCGGGCACGAGGAGCACCGGTGGGCTGCTGGGTTGGTTGGGTGGAGTGTCTGGCATTTCTTCCTTGTCTGCGTGCGTGGCCGGCGGGTCTTGGCCCGCACCGCGCGAACCTACCCACGCCCCTGGAGCCATGCAGTATAGGCGCCAGCGCACGACCGTCAACAGAAAAAGGTCCGTGGGGGGCGCCATATCGGCGTCTAAGCCATGCGAGGCAAGGCACTTGCGTTTGGAACATTGCCGGGCATCCGGGCTAGCCCCGCGGGTCAGCGGCGGCTATAATCCGGCGGTTGAAGAGGCTGGGCGAGAGGTGGTTATGCGAGAAAACGTGCCGGACTTCGGCGATCTTCGCTTGCGGTATTATCCTGACCCGCTTTTGCGTCGGCCGGCCGAGTCGGTCGAGGACATAGACGAGGTGGTGGTGAAGCTGGCGGAGCGGATGATCGAGCTGATGGTGCGGGAGCAGGGGATCGGATTGGCGGCGTCCCAACTGGGTGTGCCGGTGCGGATTATCGTGGTAAGCTTGTCGGGCCAGGCGGAAGACGCCGAGGCATTCATCAACCCGGAGCTGAGCAACTTCCAAGGGTGGACGGAGGTGGAGGAGGGTTGCCTATCGATTCCCGGGGTGCGGGCCAAGGTGAGACGGCCTGCCGCGTGCACGGTGCAGGCGCATGACCTGGACGGGAATCGGTTCGAGTTGGACGCGGTGGACCTGGCGGCGACGGTGTTCCAGCATGAGACGGACCATCTGAACGGGACGCTGTTCATCGATCGGATCGGTGCGGTGTCGCGGCTGGGGTGCCGCAAGGCCCTCAAGCAGTTGGAGCTGGAGTACGAGGGCGGTTGAGGGGGCGGGGCTGAGTTGGGGGGTAAATGTTGACACGTTTGGGCGGCTGTGGTAAGCTGCGACTTGTGCTCAAGGGACTAAACCAACGTCGGCGCCCGGTTTTTCTGCGGGCGGGGTGGTTTTGGGGCGTTCGGTGGGTATGTCTGCTGTCGGCGTGGGGTGCGTCGGTTGTTTGCGGTTGCGCCAGTGAGCCGGCGGCCGCGCCGGGTGTGCTGGTGGTAGCGGCCCCGGCGGAGGCGGTCTGGGAGCTCTGCCAGCGTGAGCTCAAGGGACGGGGTTTTGCGCTGGACCGGGTGGACCGGCGTACGGGGCTGATCCTGAGCCAGCCGCGGACCAGCAGCCAGTGGTTCGAGCTTGGGTGCCAGGACGTTGTCACTGCGGAGGATTTGGCGGAGAGTTCGCTGCACACCGTTAGACGAATAGTAACAATGACCGTCGCGCCGGGGGAAGGCGAGGGGGGCGGGTGCTGCCAGGTGAGGTGTCGGGTGGAGGTGGAGCGGCTGTGGGCGCCGCCCGATCTGGTGGCGGGCCGGGTACGGGCACGGGAGTTGTTTGGGGTGAGTGCCGGCAGACTACCGGGACTTAGACCGGAGGTGAATCGGGAGAGTCGGTGGCTGGCGTTGGGCCAGGACCACCACCTGCAGGCAGCGATTTTGGAGGGTCTGCGGCGACACTTGGAGCGGCGGCAGGCGAGTTGAAGACCGATTCCGCGAGCCGGGCCGCCACACCAGCCATACGGAACCGACACAAGCACCTGGCACCCCACAACCCCCGACCGACCAGGACTTGTGCTCGGTTCCCTTTTTTGTTACCTTTCACGCCCGATAGTTGGCTGACCGATAGTTGCGTGTCGCGGACCTTCAGCGGGAAGGCGAGGGACTCATGGCGGACAGCTTCTTAGGCGTGGACCTGGGGGGGACGAACGTGGTGGCGGCGCTGATGACGTCCGAGGGCCAGGTGCTGGCGCGGGAGACGGCGCCGACGGAGGTTCAGCGGGGGCCAGAGGCGCTGGTCCAGCGGCTTGGAGCTAGCCTGGGGCGGCTGGTGGAGCAGGCGGGGGTGCCCCGTGCGACGGTGCGGGCGTTGGGGATCGGCAGCCCGGGTCCTTTGTCGGTGGCGGCCGGGAAGATCATTCGCTCCTGCAATTTACCCGGTTTCGACGACTTCCCCCTGCGGGCCGCGTGTTCCCGCGCGTTGGGCGTGCCGGCGGTGATCGACAACGACGCCAAGGCGGCTTGCTGGGGCGAGTACTGGCTGGGGGCGGGTCGCGGGGTGCGGCACATGGTCATGTTCACGCTGGGGACGGGCATCGGGGGGGGCATCGTGATAGACGGTCGGCTGGTGCACGGCAGCGAGGACAACGCGGCGGAGCTGGGCCACATGATCATTGTGCCGGAGGGACGGCGCTGCAATTGCGGGCAGCGCGGGTGTCTGGAGGCGTACGCCTCGGCGACGCACACGGCGGGGCGGGCGCGGGAGGCGGCGGCGGCGGGGCGGGCGTCGAGCCTGGCGGAGGTGCTGGAGCGCGTGGGGGAGATTTCGTGCCGGGACGTGTTTGAGCAGGCCCGCGCGGGCGATGCGTTAGCGGTGGAAGTCGTCGAGGGGACGGCGCGGGCTTTGGCTCAGGCCTGCGTGAACATGCGGCACATTACCGAGCCGGAGAAGGTGGTGCTGGGGGGCGGCATGACGCAGGCGGGGGATTTCCTGCTGGAGCGGGTGCGCCGGCACTATGAGTCGCTGCTGTGGACCAACAAGAAAGAAGACATGGTCATTTGCCTGGCGGAGCGGGGCGCAGACGCGGGTGTGATTGGCGCGGCAGGGCTGGCGTTGGAGGCGTGGCGCGGCGGGGCGCTGCCGGCGGCGGGTACGTGAGCGGCGTGCGGCGGGGACGAGCGGCGGCGCCGAACGATGTGAACCCGGCCCCCGGGGCAGGGGGCGGGCGGGCGCCCGGCGGTCAAGGGGACGGCAGTTCCTCCAACTTGACGTGGTCGTAGTGCAGCAAGGTCCCCTGGGCTCGATGAGCGTTCAGGATGGCGAGGTTGTATTGGAAGATGGTCTGCGCCAGGCGGATTTGCGCCTGGGCGAGGCGTTCCTGGGCGTCGAGTTTGCGGTTGAGGAAGTCGGCGGTGATCTTGGCGTCGGTGCTTTCCTGGGCCAGATACGAGCGGAGGGTATCACCCTCGGCCTGGGCGGCGAGCCGGCGATCGGCGATCTCGCGGTGGGTGTGTTCCAGTTCGCTGAGGGCGAGGCTGACGTCGGCGAGGACCTGCTCGCGGAAGCTGGCCAGGCGCAGCTCCTCCTGGCGTCGGCGTTGCCGGGCCTGGACCAGGGCCGCCTCGGCGGCGCGGTTGCCCAGCGGCAGCTCGAAGCTGAGGGCCGCCTGATAATTGATGGTGTCGTAGCCGCGTTGGGTGTCCCAGGCTGCGCCGGCGGTGAGTCCGGCGCCGGTGGTTTCCTGGCGGGCGACCAGGTCGAGGCGTGGAAGGACTTGATTGCGCGCCACGCCGACGCCGATGGCGGCGGAAGCCACGCTCAGGCCCTGGGCGATGAGTTCGGGCCGCAGGCGCAGCCCGGTCCGCAGGGCCTCGGCGCGGTCAAAGGGGTACGGGGTGAGGCTGGGCGGGTCGGTGGGGATGATTTCCCAGCGGCCGCCGACGGGGAGATTTGGGTCGTTGAGCCGTTGGAGCAGTTGATCCTGCTGCTGGAGGACGTTGTTGCGGGCGGCGACGAGATCGGCCCGCGCCGTTTCGATGAGGCCGCGGTTGCGGGCGATGACGCCGGCGCCGGCGTCGAGCTTTTGCCGCTCCTCCAGCCGGCCGAGCGCGACCTCGGCCTCGCGCAGCAGCGCCTCGAGGACGCGCACCTGCTGGCGCAGGAACACGAGTTGCCAGTAGGTGCCTTCCGTCCTGACGACGGTCTGGATCACCTGGAGGGTGAATTCCTGTCGGCTGATGGCAAAGGCGTTGCGGGCTACGTTGATGGAGGCGCGATTGACGTCGATGCCGAAGTCCCGCAAGAGCGGTTGGCGCAGCTCGAGGTTGAGGTTCCACTGGTAGAAGGGGTGGTAATAGAGCGCGTCGTTGTCGGTGCGGAAGCGGCGGAGTCGTTGAGCCAGCTCGAGCGAGGCGCCGGTCGGCAGGCGTTTGCGCAGGCCGAGGGCGTAGGCGTAGTCGCTGCTCTGCACGTAGGGGTCGCTGGGCGCCTTGACGTGCTGAGTGCCGGCGGGGGTGGTGATGGTTTTGGTGAAGAACCCCGAGTCGAAGTTGGATTCATCCCGCCAGGTGGAGGCGGCGTTCCCAAACAACACGGCGTCGAAGGCGGCCTCGGCCTGGGTCACGTCGGCCAGGCGGATGGCGGGGTCATAGCTGCCGACGCGCAGGTCGAGGTTGTATTGGAGCGCTCGGGCGAGGCACTCCTCGAGGCTGAGCCGGACGGGCTGACGGTCTTCGTTTTGCAGGAACGGTGCGACGGCGGGCTCCCAGGACTCCCAGGGCTGGGCAAAGAGATCGGCATCCTGCTGCTGGGCGGCCGGGCCGTTCGACGCCGCAGCCGCGCGCCCGGCCAGGAAGACCGCGGCCACCAGCACGTATCCCAGCCACCCTGTGCGACCGGCGTGGGTGCTCATCGGCTGTAGGGTTCCTTTCGTGCTGCGGACGAGCCGCCGCTCAACCGCCCACTTTGATCCGCACGGTCTTGTCGAAACGCACGGCGGCGTCCTCAAACTTTATCTGCAAGTCCTGCGGCGGCACGCTCAGGTTATCCCCCTTGATGACCAGCATGAAGCGACAGTTCGCCAAATCGAACCACGCGCTGCGCAGCGTGCCGTTGGGGTTGCGGTAGAGATACTTCTCCCCCGGCAACGCCTTGAACTTGCCCTTATCAATCGTGTACGTCTTACTGGCGCCCCATTTGATGGTGGTTTTGAGGCTGTTCGGCTCGAACGGCGTCGTCTGGGCGGCGATTTCGCCGACCACGGTGAGTTGATAGCTGGTTGCCGAGTTGGGCCCGTTGTCGTAAGCGAAGCGGAACCAGCGGCCGGCCAGGGCGTCGGCGTAACCCCGCTGGAAGAGCAACGGCGCCCCCTGCGCGCCGCGGACCCGCGCCGTGCCGCGGGCGTAGTAGCCGCCCAGGGACATTTCCACCGGCACGGGATCGACCAGGCCGGTGAGGTTGAGCCCTTGGCCCTGGACCGCCGCTTGGCCCGTGCGCAGGTCCAGCAGGACCACCACTTTCTCACCGCCGCCGGGCTGGTGCACGTAGCGGTACACCGGTCGCTGGCCCAACTGCTCCCAGCCGGGTCCGGCGGTGTCGGCGGCCAGGCTCCAGGGCCCGACGCTCAAGTACAGCTTGCTCCGCCCGAACTCCGCGGGCGGGAGATCGCTCCGGGCGAGCAGGCGAAAACCATCGGAGGGCGAGAGGCGGTTGCGGTCGGCCTTGAGCCAGATGTCCGCCTCTTTCAGCGCATTCGGCTCGGCCAAGGCCCAGCCGGTGCCGTTCGGGTTGATGACTTCGCCTTGGGCGGGTTCGGGCCAGAGGTCCAGCACGAGGCCCACCGTGCTGTCGTAATAGCTCCATTCGAGTTCCGGGTTGGTCTGGCCGTGCCGGCCCTTCAGCAGCACCAGGTCGTTGCCGTATTTCGGCCGGTTCTCCAGCGACGCCGACACGCTCACCACTCGCATCGTCTCCTGCTGCTCGCCGCTGCCTTGACTGAGGGTGTCGCCTTGCCGGTACGCGCCGGCCGGCAGCCGCAGGGCCAGGTCGGACGAGAGGCGGAGAGGGAAGGCGTCATCGAGGGTCGGCGCCTCAAACTCGGTTTGGCTGCCCAGCGTCCGGCGCAGCAGCCACAACCCGCTGCCGGCGTCCCGCGCCAACAGGAGGCTGCCGGCCGGTCGCTGCGCTTCGGGCACGGCCGACTCCTCCAGGAGCAATCCCGGCACGGTTAGCCAGGTCTGCGGCGTGCAGGCCAGCAGGTAGCGCAGCCCCTGGTACGCCCCTTGGCCGCGATACGGCCGTAGGGTACCCGGCTTGGCCTTGAGGAAGTTGACGTTGCTGAAGTCGTTGCTGTAGGCGCCGAAGACCGGCCTGGTCAGACCGTACCAGCCCAGCCGCCAGCCGTCCCGCTCCCGCGCCGGCGCGGCCGGGTCGGCCGGGTCGAAGTAGTTGGCGTCGCCTGGCGTTGTCCGCGTATGTAAAAGGTCCAGGACCAACCCCACGGAGCCGTGGTAAAAGCTCCACCGTAGGCCGCTCGTGCCAGGCGTCTGCTCGTCTCGCACCACCACGAGCTCATCACGGTAAAACGGCAGTTCCGGCCGCTGGCCGGCGACGCTGACGATCTGCTGGGTGCGCGTCACGCCGCCCGTGGTGGTGACGATGCGGTTTGCGGGGTCGCCGGCATTGTTCAGTTGGCAGCGGCCGGCGATCAGGCGGAAGGACATCTCCTCGTCGCCCAGCAACTCGCCGAGCGTTTTCACCTCGGCCAAACTGGCGGCCTCGAACCGTGTTTGCGCTCCTGACCCCGTCCCGACCACGTACTTGAACACCCGCAGCGCCCCCTGGTTGTCTCGCGCGAGGGTGAGGGTGAAGCCGCTGCCGCCCGCCTGGGCCAAGGCCGACCGCTGCCACTCCAGGCAGTTGACGTTGAGCACGCTCTTGGCGGTGAAACGGTCGGTGAACTCCTGGCCGGCGTAGGCCTTCTGGCCCAGCCAGGTGCGCGTCAGGCCGGCGGCGGCCCCTAAAAACGCCGCCTGAGTCAAGTCGCCGCTGTTGTCCTCGAAGGTCCACAACTCCAGGGCTCGGTACAGCACGACCGGATCGCGCGGCAGGTCCTGGAAGTTCTGGTCCACCGTGTAGGTCGGCACGGCCGCGATGGCGTCCACTACGTCCAGTCCGGTGAGCACCTTGCCGAAAACGCAATACCCGGCGCTGCTGGCGGTCTTATCCAGGCTCGGGTTGGCCTTCTGGTTGATGAAGAACTGCGACGTGGCGGAGTCGGCCGCCGACTGTCGCGCCATCGCCAAGGTGCCGCGCAGGTTCTTGAGGGTGGTCGCGGCCTCGTTCTTGATGGGGGCGTTCGGCTCGCGATAGAAGAGCGGGTTCCGGACCCAGTTCGGATCTGACAGGTCGGGATTGACGGCCACAAAGGCATACAGGTTCACGCCGTAGGCGCCCGTTTGAATCATGAAGTTGTTGATGACGCGGTGGAAGATCACGCCGTTGTAGAAGCCCCGGTGCGCATACTCGAGGAAGTTGTGCACCGTGATGGGGGTCTGGCCGCCGTAGAGCTCGGCGGTAATGTTGCCCTTGCTGGTCTCCAGCCGCACCACCGACCGCGTCACCCCCGCCTGGCCTGGGCGAGCCGCTGCCGCCGCCAGCAACACCGCTGCCGTGCCGCACAACCACTTCTGCCTGATGGTCATAAGTCCGCTGCCTCGGCTCACCGCTCCATGCCTGAGGGAAACCCTTCCGGCCCCAATTCCACCCCACGCTCCCACCGCCGCCTCAGCCTTGTACCGGCGGCACGACAGGGCCGTATTATCGCCCGCCGCCGGGCGCCGTCAAGGACAAGAATCCGCCACTGGCCTCCGGGCCGGCTGGGTCCGTGGCGAAAAAAGGACCCCCAGGGGAGCCGGGGGTTATGTATGCCTTATGTGCTGTTCGGCGGGGCTGGTCGGGCGTCCGCCACGGGTGGCACGCCGCGGCGCAAGACCTATCCCGCTAACTGTCGAATGCGCTGCCGCACGTCTTCCATCGTGTCCATGCCCAGCCATAGCTCGAGCACCAGCTTTTCCACCTCGCGCTTGTGCTCCTCGTCCCGGGGCAGCGTAAGTCTCTGGCATTGCCCCAGTTCCGCCGTCAAGAGCCGCGCCGCCTCTGCCGGCAGCCCTTGGCTTTCGAGGCTGGCCGGTTGCAGCAGCTCCGGGCGCACCGGCAGACCTCCGCCGGCCCGCACCAACGCCTGCTGCACGGCTGGAGCCAGCAGGGTCCGCACTAGGTCGAGGACGGTTTTCTCGTCCGCGGGCTCCCCTAGCACCGCCACGGCGAAACCGCCCAGTCCTGCGCGGCCCTGTTCCGCCCGCGGCAGGGCTGCCATGGCCAGCGACGCGCCCAGTTTCTCCCGATATACCCCAAGCATTTCCGCCCCGTCCAGCGCCATTGCGCAACGGCCCTCGGCAAAGAGGTTGATGGGGTCGGACTTGGCCAGCATGGGGGCCACGCGGTCGTGGCGTACCATCTCGTCGATCATCCGCAGCACCGCACCCATGGCCGCATTCTCACCGTCGGCCTTGCCGTCCTCGCGGTAGAGGGAACCGCCCTGGCTGGCCGCCAGCGCCGCCAAGTGCGTGAAGGTCGGCCGAAACTGGAAGCCGTACTGCCGCCCCCGCGTCAGGCGCTGGGCGGCCGAGCGCAGCTCGGCCCAACCCCAGCCCGCACGGGGCTCAGGCGTCTGACTCGCGGCGAACAGCGAACGATTCGTGAAGACGACCTGCGGCGACACCGCCACCGGGGTGGCCGTGCCCGCCGGCCCCTGCCAGCATAGATAGCGCAACGGCTCCGCGACCAGGTCGCGCAGCGGGTGCTCTTGCCCGGCCGCGCCGCTGCCTGGTTGGCCGCAAGCCCAGGCTATGTGCTCCAACTCGCACACCAGCACGTCCGCCCCCGTGGCCGGCTGACGCAACTGCGCCAACGCCCCGCTCTGCTGTAAGTCCACCAACTGCAACTGGCACCGGGGCGGCAGAAGCTGCAAGTCGCCGAGTCGGCCCAGGACCTGCATCAGTCGCGGCTGGCTGCACGCCAGCCGCAGATGGGGCAGGAGGTCCCGCCGCACCTTCACGACGGCGCTGCGGCGTTCCCGGCGCGTGATCAACCCCGCCTGCTCCAGCCGTTGCAGGGCCGTCCGCACGGTCGCCCGCGACGCCTGGAACTGCCGGGCGATCTCACGCTCGGACGGCAAGTTGTCCCCTGGTCGCAGTCTCCCGCTGTTGACCTGCTGACTGAGGATCTCGGCGATGCGCCGATGCAAGGGGGTTTCTCCGGCCATTTCTGGTGCAGGATTCCGGGTGCTCATAACAAACCTCCCTCTCGCGGCAAACAAACACTCCCGGCTCTTAGGGCCCGTGCGGCGCCTTGCCCTGACCGGGACTTGGCGCTCTGGTACCACCTGTAACCCAATTGTATCACCCAATGCATACCTGGGCAAGCCAGCAGTCCAATATCTGGAGCCAGTTCACCCACTTCCTCGCCACAGTCAATGTAACCGTCTGTCTTCGTTGGTTTTATGACGCTAACTGGGTCGATTCTTCCCCCACCTGTCCCTCAAGGGGACCTGTGAGAATACTTCAGCGGGTGCATGTTCCGAGCATTGGGGTAAATGCCCTGGACTTCCGGACGGTAGGCCAAGGCGTTCACATAGTAGTACAGCGGCAGGAACGGCGCCTCCTGCTCGACCAGCATCTGCTCGGCCTGGGCCAGGATCGCCAACCGTCGGGCCGGGTCCAAGCACTGGGCCGCCTGTCGTATCAGACCGTCATACCGGGCGTTCGAGAACGCCGCGTCATTGTTCCCGTTGCCGGTTACCAGCATGTCCAGAAACGTTGTTGGGTCCGAGTAGTCGCCGTACCAGCTCGCCCGAATCACCAGGAAGCGATGATTATGCTTGTCCTCGTCGAAGGCCTTGAGTTCCTTACCCCGCAGCGACACCTGCACTCCCAGGTTCCGCCGCCACATCTCGTCGATGGCCTGGGCGGGCTTGTCGTGGAAATAGCCGGTGTTGTAGAGGATTTCCAGGGTGGGCAGGCCGGCGCCGCCGGGATACCCGGCCTCCGCGAGCAATTGTCGAGCCCGGTGGGTGTCATAGTCCGGTCCGGGCGGACAGGCGTACCCGGCAATCGTCTCCGGGGGCACCAGGTTGCGCGCGACGGGATTGCCCATCTTGGCCACCTTGTCCACGATGGCCCGGCGATCCACCGCCAGGGTCAGCGCCAGCCGCACCCGCCGGTCCGCCAGGGGGTTCGCCTGCCCGTCCGGCAAGCGCTCCAGGCAGTTGAACCAGTAAAAATAGGTGCCGAACGCCGGCACGATGTGGATGTCGGTCCGGCGCCCTTGCCGCGCCTGCTCCGCCAAGGCCGGGGCGAAATCCAAGCGCGTCAGGTCGTCCAGCCAATCCACGTCGCCCCGCTCGTACGCCAAGAACGCCGTGCCGGGCTCGGGCATGTTGCGCACCAGCAAGTGCGCGCTGGGCACCCGTGCCACGTCCCAATAATGGCGATTCCGCTCCAGCAGCATGTAACGTTTGAACTGCCAGTCCGCCAGCCGAAACGGGCCGTTCGTTATGAGTCCGGGGTACCCGCGGCGGTGATAGTCCGGCTTGGCCCATTGCGGGTCGTAGGTTACCAGCGTCAGATCCGTCACTTCGGGGCTTTCGCGTTCGCGCAGCAACTCGATGGATTCGTGGATGGGCAGGAAGGTGCTGAACGCCGTCAACTCCAGAAAGTACGCCGTCGGCCGCACGAGGCGCACCTCCAGGTGTTCCGCGTCCAGCGCCCGGACGCCCACCCTCGCCCACCGTTCTTCCATCTGGGCTAGATGCTTCCGCCGGAAGGCCGCCGCCAACCCGGCCCAATCCGCCTGCTCCTGCCGGCTTTCCGGCGCCTGCCGGGCCAGGAAGGTCCGGTTCTCCGGCGAGACCGCTCGGCCCCGGGCCAGGTCTCGCAGCACGGCCAGCACCCGCACCGCCTCGTTCCGCCACGCCATGTAGTCCTGGGCCCCGTCGAGGTGATCCGCCACCAGCATGGCGTAGTCCCGGGCGGTGCCGGGTTCGATGGCTCGCCGCCAGCCGCGTACGAAATCGCCCGTGGTCACCTTGTCTCCGTTCGACCAGCGCGCCTCCGGCCGCAAGGTGAAGACGCAGGTTCGCCCGTCGCCGCTGACTTGCGGCGGCAGGTAGGCCACGCCCTCGATCGGCGCCGAAGTCCGCGGCTCGTAGCTCGTCAGCCCCTCCCACAGCCCCAGCGCCAAGCGGATGTCGTAATTCCAGGCCGTCTGCGCCGGATCCAGCGTCCGCACCTCGTCGCCCATCGCCCAGGTGAAATCCGCCTGGGGCAACGGCCGCTCCCGCAACGCCAGGAACCCCCCCGCCCCCATCAGCAGCAAGATGACCGCAACCGACCCCCAGCGCGCCATGCTCGCCTCCCGTGGGGATTCGCCCTGCCGACCCGCCTGCGCTCCCCCTCGACGCTCGAGCTAGTCCGTCTTGAGCAATTTGTCCCGGCGGCTCGCCATGTTCCGGGCCCGTTCGATGGCGTCGGCGGGCGCGTCGAGTACGGCCGGTCCCGCCTCCCCCGCGGGGTACAGCCGGAACATCCGGTTGGCCGCCCCGTCCGGTCCCAACAGCGCCAGATACGCGCTCTCCACGCGGTTCATGTTCCTTTGCGTAATCGCCTCCCGAAACCGCGCCGGGTACAACTCGCCCGGTTGCCGACGCGCCATGACGTCCGCCCACAACCTCTCGCCCTCGATGAGCAGCGTCTCCAGCCCCGTCTGGTCTTCGTCCGTCAGCAGCACCAGCCGCACGTTGTCCGGACCGACGTACTGCATTCCCTTGATGTAGCGGCTGGCGGCCACCGAAAAGAGGTCTGCCGCCGCCCGCACCAGCGCCGCTCGCCGCCCCTCGTTGCCCGGCGTCCAGGGCTGACCGGCCACCGACAGGATCGCCCGCAAGACCCCCAGGTCGCTGATCTCCTGCCGCACCTCCCACGTGCGGTACGGCTCCAGCCGCTTAGCCACGCACTGCTGCAACACCTTGTCCGCCGCCTCGTCCCCCGGGAACTGAGCTGCCGCCACGGCGATCTGCTCGGCCACGATGGCGGGGTTATCCAACCCGGCGCCAGCGTTCAAGGCCTGCAAGACCTGTTGGCGGGGATCCTGATTGGCGTCGGCTTGCAGGTACTTTCGCACGTTTTCCGTCGTCAAGCCCCGCACGCCCCAGTAGCGCACCGCCGCGTCATTTTCCGCTGCGAGCTTGAGCAGGTCCTCTCTGAGCAACGGGTTGTCGCAGGAGGCCACGACCAGGGCCGCGGCTATCTGCATCTGCTCGCCCAGCAACTGCTTATCCGTCGCGGCGTCCTTCTTCAGCTCCGCCCCGCGCGCCAGCGCGCCCGCGTACGCCTGCTTGACCGCCGCGCTGTATCGGTCCGAATACGCCAGTCGCCCTTCCGCCACGGCCGCCCTGCTCTGGCTGGTATCAGTCAAGTCGCCGGCCGCCTGCGACACCGCCGGGGCCTCCCGGGCCCCGCGCATCTGGTTGAACTGCCCCGCCACAAAGTCGTCGATCTGCTTCAACTGCTCGTCCGTCAGTACGCTCAACGGCCGAATCTTCTCGATGTCCGCCTTGGTCGCCGCCCCACGCCCTGCCGTACCGGCCGTCAGCACGACCGCCGCCGCCACACACAGCCCCATTCTTCTGCGCACCACTTGCTTGCCCATCCCAACACTCCGTCTGGTTCGCTTTGGCGGGACCAAGAACCCCTCGCGGGTCTGCCTCCGGCTCGCTTGGGCGCCATGCCGGCACACGCTACCGGCTGCCCGTGGACCTGTCAAGCCGATTCCCCGTTGACCTGCCTCAAGCTCCGCCCCTAGAATGACTTCCGCGCGGCCGGGGTGAGACGCCCGCCGGCCCAACCGGCCCCCGGCGGCAGCCGGGGGTCTCGGACCCAGTGGGCTGGTCCACACTGCGAGAGCACACTATGACTCTTACCGTCGATCAGGTGCCTGCCGTCCTGGAAGACCTGAACACTCGGCTCCAGCACGTCCAGGAGTCCATCGACGTGCCCGCCCTGCAGGCGCGTCGCCGGCAGCTTGAAGAAAAGATGGCTACGCCCGGCTTCTGGGACAACCCCGAGGCGGCCCGCCGCACGGTGGGCGACCTTAAGGCCGTCAAAACCCTCCTCGAACCCGTCGAAAAGGGCCTCCATCAGGCCGAGGAACTGCACCTGTTGTGGGAACTGGCCTGCCAGGAAAACGACCAGCCGACCAAAGACGACGTGGCCCGTTCGCTCGAAGCCTTCCAGACCGCCGTGGACAAGATCGAATTGGCCGCCCTGCTGCGCGGACCCGACGACGCCGGCGACTGCTTCTTCAGCCTGCACGCCGGGGCGGGCGGCACCGAAAGCTGCGATTGGGCCAGCATGTTGCTCCGCATGTACACCCGCTACTTCGACCGCGCGGGCTACCAGCACGAGGAAATCTCCCTCAGCCCCGGCGAGGAAGCCGGCCTCCGCTCCGCCACCCTCCGGGTCAAGGGGCCTTACGCCTACGGGTATCTCTCCTGCGAGATGGGCGTGCACCGCCTGGTTCGCATCAGCCCCTTTGACGCCGCCAAACGCCGGCACACCAGCTTCGCCGCGGTCGATGTCCTGCCCGACCACGGGGAACCCTCCGAGGTCGAGATCAACCCCAACGACATCGAGCTCGAGTTCTATCGCCGCGCCAGCGGCGCCGGCGGGCAAAACGTCAACAAAGTGGCTACCGCCGTCCGCGTCCGACACAAGCCCACCGGCATCCTGGTGGACTGCGTCTCGGAACGGTCTCAGCACCAGAACCGCGCCCTGGCCCTGTCCATGCTCAAGTCCCGCCTCGAACGACTCGAACAACAGAAACGCGACGCCGAAACCGCCAAACTCTACGGCGAGAAGGGCGAAATCGCCTGGGGCAACCAGATTCGCTCCTACGTCCTCCAACCCTATCAGATGGTCAAGGACCACCGCACCGATCACCAGGTCGGCAACCCCCAGGCCGTCCTCGACGGCGAACTGGACGACTTCATCGCCGCCTACCTCCGCCTGCGGACCAGCCGCAACCGCTGAATCGCGATCCGTCCGCCGCCTCCCTGCCGCCCGGGGTCGGCGCGCGTTCCTGGCTCACTGGGCCCCGGCGCCGCTGACGAACTCTACCTTCCCGACAAACGGCTGGACCGCAATCTTCGTCTCCTTCACGTCCGTGATCGCCTGCCCGCGCGCCCTGATGTTCTTGAACGTCGCCCGCCCGATGTCGCTCCGCTCGTTCTGTCCCGCCAGGCGCTTGCCCACCTGCGCCGGCGCCGCGTCCATCTCAATGTTCTCCAGCGTAAAGTCCGCGATCCGTCCCCCTCCTTTGCCCCAGCACGCCGGCCCCTTCACCAACACGTCCACCAGGTTCCCGTGGTACAAATAACAGTTCCGAATCAACACGTCTTTGATCGTTCCGCTGCCCCCGTGCCGCGCCGCCACGAACGCCGCATTCGTCGGCGCCAGGCTTTCCACGTCCTCAATCAACACCTTCCTGGTCTCCTGCCCGGCGTTCCAGGTCAGCATGATGTCCCCGCCGTTGCGCAGGCCCCACAGCACCAGGCGCCGCAGCGTGACGTTCTCCACCAGCGTGTCCGTCAGCCGGTCTTCCTCCTTCAGCACCGCCGCCTCCGCCTCCGGCAGGTCCTTGTCGAACAACCCGGTAACGCACACCCGGTCGTCGTTCCCGCAGATGAAGCAGTCCTCCACCAGCACGTTGCGGCTATACACGTGTATCCCGTCGTTGTTGCGCTCGCCGAACCCGCACAGCGTCACGTTCCGCACCGTGGCGTTGTCGCAGTCGGCCAACTCCAACTGGTAGCTCGGACTGCACAGCACCGCGATGCCCTCCACCGTCACGCCCCGGCAGCTCCGGATGTACGTCCCCATCCAGTCGGCGAACCACTCCCGCTTCAAGGGCCCCCCGCTCCGGCTCGCCTGGCCGGCATGGGGCACGAACGCCTGCATAAAGAGCCCTCGCCCGCAAATCTTGATGTTCTTCTTGTTCTTCGTCTTGATCGTCGCCTCGACCACCGCGCCCCCGGCCACGTAGAGGGTGTGCACCCCGTCCACGAACGGGTCCCACGCCTGACCGAACTTGTGCACCCCCGGCCCCAGGTACTTCACCCCGGCCGTCGTCGCCGAGGGCAGGTCCGTCTCCGGGGCCTCCGCCGACAGGATGAAGTACTGCGTTCCCTGCCCGGCCAACTCGCCGGTGAACAGGAACTTCCTGGGCTTCTCCAGTGTCAAGCGCACCGTCTTGGCGTCCACTTTCTCGGCGCCCGCCACGGCGGGCTTGATGTCCCACGTGCCGATCTCGTCCTGGGCGACGATGTCCAGCGTCACCGGCCCGCCCGCGAACGCGAAATTGCCGTACGACACCCCCTGTCCGGACAGCCCCTTATCGTTTTTTTCCGAGCCGTGGTACACGAAGGCGTCCATCCCGTTCACCCGCAGGTCGAAGACCTTCGACTCCTTCAGCCCCTCCACGCCCGACAAGTCCCCCGGACTCGGATAAATCACCACCCGCCCCGCCGGCGCCGCCCCGTCCGTCCCCGCCTGCCCATAGCACCCCGCCGCCACCCACGCCCAGGCCATCATCCCCACCCACGTCGTCCGCCTCACTGTCCGCGTCTCCAGCTTCATTCGTCTGATCTCCAGTTCCGGCCACCTTCATTCCTGTGCATACTGCACCTCCGCGCTGGCCAATACCCGGTCCTTGAGCCAGCGATTGAGGTACTTGGGATTCACCATGTCCACCTGCCTGCCGCCCAGCAGCGCCGAGAGTTCCTCCTGGATGTCCACGCTCTCGAGTCCCAGCGCATGCCCGGGCTCGTATTCGACCAGCACGTCCACGTCGCTCTGGGGCCCGAAATCTTCCCGCAGCACCGAGCCGAAGAACGAAAGCTTGCGTATGTGACGTTTGCGGCACAGCGCTGCCAGACCCTCGCGCGGCGCCAATACCCTGGATTTGCTCACCACCCGGCTCCTCGTGCCCCGCGCGCCCTGTTACTTCGCGGCCTTGGCCTCACCCGCCTGGCCCGCGCCGCCGGCGGTCGGGCCCTTCATCGCCCGTAGCATCTCCAGCATCCCGTGCAGCTTCGCCCGCGCCTCCGCGCACTTGGGGTCGTCCGCCAGGTTCTTCGTCTCGTGCGGATCGTTCTGCTCGTCGATCAGCATCGCCTCGTTCCCGCCGTACTCCACGTACCGCCACTGCTCCGTCCGCACCGCCAGACTGTTGGGGCTGGTCATCGTGTACGCCGGATGGTCCCACGCCAACTGCGGATTCTCCAGCAGCGGTTTGAGACTCCGCCCGTCCACCGTCGCCGGCGCCGGCAGCCCGCACAGGTCCGCCAGCGTCCTGTACAGGTCCAGCGTCTCCACCACGCGCGGGCACGCCTTGCCGTTCCCCGGCATCCCCGGCGCCGTGATGATCAATGGAATCCGCGCCCCCGGCTCCCACAGCGAGCCGTGCTTGCTCCACTTGCCCTTCTCGCCCAGGTGGTACCCGTTGTCGCCCCAGAACACGATGATCGTCTTGTCCCGCAGCCCCAGCCGATCCAACGCGGCCAAAATCTCGCCCACCTCCGAGTCGATCCACGTCGTGCTGGCCCAGTACGCCTGGATCATCTTCCGTGCTTCCTCGGGCGTCGCGTCCCGCCCCATGAACAGATCGTAGTTCTTCGGCGCCAGCGACGCCTTCGGGAACCCGGCCGGCACCGTCGGCCGCGGCGCGAAGTCCGGCGGCAACTCGATCTTCGCCGGGTCATACCTGTCAAAGAACCGCTGCGGCGCCGTGAACGGACTGTGCGGCTCGATGAACCCGCACGCCACGAAGAACGGCCGATCCTTGAACTTCTCCAGGTACTCGATCGTCTTCTTCGTGCTCAGAATGTCCTGGTGCGACTGGTTGTCGTCCATCACCCCGATCACGTCCGACGTCTCCGCGCTGTACACCTTCGGACCGGTGTACCCCGGCACCACCTTCACCGGCGGTGGAATCAGCCCTTCGTTCCACGACTGCATGTCTTCCTTGCCGCCGTGAAAAATCTTCCCGGCGAACACCGTGGCATACCCGCTGTTCTTGAACAGCTCCGGCAGCGTTACCACGTTCGGCTGCAAGGCCCGGAAGTCCCCCTCGTTGCCGAAGACCCCGTTATGCTGGGGATACTGCCCCGTCAGCAGCGACGTCCGCGACGGATTGCACAGCGGCACCTGGCAGTACGCCTTGTCGAACCGCACCCCTCCCGCCGCCAGCTTGTCAATGTTCGGCGTCTTGATCCCCTTCGTCCCGTAGCACCCCAGCTCGTTCCGCAGATCGTCCGCCAGGAAGAACAGCACGTTCATTTTCTGGCTCTTCCGGGGCTGCTCCGCCGCGCACCCCGCCGCCGGCAGCCACGCCAGCGCCGCCAGCGCCGCCACCCACCCACCTGCCGCCAGCGCCGCCGGCAGCCACGCCAGCGGCGCCACCCACCCACCCGCCGCCGTTTGCCATCTGCTCCCTTGCCGTCCCGCGATCGCTCTTAGTTTCATGACACCTACCCTTGTTCAGGAACCTCGCTTCATCCGTGCGTCTTCCAGCACACTGCCCAACCCTCGCGGGTGATTTTACCACGGCCTCGCCCCGCCGCCAGCCCAAACTTGCCTCGGGCGCCCCGGTTCTGGCCTGTCTCATCAGGGGTGAACGGCGGAGCAAGAGTGCGGCGGCGGGCGGGGCGAGGAAGGGGGGCGGGAGGGGGCAGAGGGGCAATACCAGCGGCCGCCAGCACGCCAGGGGTTGCGGCCAGACGGGCACGCTACGTAAGTACCGCGCAGAATCAGCGGCTGCGCAGGGCGGCGCCATTCGTGCCTGACCCCCTCATTTCCCCTTTATCTCCTCCTTTTCCGAGAAAAAGGTTCCTGACCCCTTTTCTTGGGGGATGGGGGTGCGGGAGAGTTCGCGGCCGTCGGGGGTGAAGAAGACAATGGCGTCCGCGCTGATTTTGTCGTCGTGGTCGGGTTGCTGGGTGAAGTGTTTGAAGGCGACGAGCCGGCCGTCGGGGGTGAAGGCGGGCTGAGCGAAGATTTCGTTCTCGCGGGTCAAGTCGGCGAGGAGGTTGCCGTCGGCGGTGAGGAAGTAGGCGTGGCCGCTGAAGGCGACGACGAGGCGTCGGCTAGCGGGGGAGAGGGCGAGTTCGCCAGTGTCGGCGTCATCGGTTTTGTGGATAGGCAAGGGGAGGTCGAGGAGTTTTTCGAGGCGGCCGTCGGCGGTGAGGAGGGCGAGTCGGGCGGGTTCGTTAGGTTCGGCGGCGGGTGGGAGGAAGGCGGCGAGGGTGCGGTCGTTCAACCAGGCGAGGCCGCTGAGGGAAGGTTTCTGGGGGAGAGGCCAGGGGAGCCAAATGTAGCGGCGGTCGCGGGTGGAGGCGAGGGCGAGGAGATCGGCGTTTTCGCCGCAGAGGAAGGCGAGGGTTTGGCCGTCGGGGCTGAGGAGGGCGGGGCGGGTGGCGAGGTTGTGGGCGAGGGTCAGGCCCCAGAGTTGGAGGCGCGGGGTCTGGGTGTTGACGGAGCAGACGAGTGGTCCGAGGGAGAAGAAGACGGACGCAGGGTCGTCGGGGTTGAACTGGGGACGGGTGAGGAGATAGGCGAACAGGAGGTCTATCTGGGCGTTATCGGAGGAGGCGGACAGGAAGGGGAGTTCGAGGGCGATTTCCTGGCGGAGGTTGCCGGAGGCGGGGTCGCGGAGGACGAGGGTGAGGGGCAGGGGGGCGGCGGCGAGCAGGTCGGCGACGGTCTGCGTGATGGAATCGAGGGACGGCAAGGCGAGATCGGCGCTTGCGAGGGAGAGGGCGGGGGCGTGGGCGGCGGGGAGGTTGGGTTCGCTCCGGAGTTGGCGGAGGGCGTCCTGGCGTTGTTGGGAGAATGTTTTGAGTTGTTCTTTGAGTTTCTCGGAGAGCAGGGGCAGGCGGAGGTAGGCGAGGGTTTTGCCGTCGGGGGAGAAGGCGGGGGCGGAGATCATGTAGTCGGTGGCGGTTTCGAGGATGCGGAGGTCCTTGGCGTCGGTAAGGATCATGAGGCGGTAGGTGGCCTGGCCGGCGGTGGCGAGGTGGTCGGCGTCGTAGGGTTGGACGGCAGTGAAGGCGAGGTGTCGGGAGTCCGGGGAGAAGGCCAGGGGGCTTTCGGTGCAGGCGAGGAGGTGCCAGAGGAGGGCGCCGGAGGCGATGACGAGGGCGAGGAAGGGTTTCCAGGCGGCTGGGGAGCGGCGCGACCGGGTGAGGTTCAGTGATCGTACCATGACGGTCTCCTTGAATAGAGGGTTGGTAGCTGGCTGAGGGGGTGGAGGAGGCGGCGGGCGAGGCTGCGGAGGGCGATGCCGGCGCCGCGTTGGAAGAGGGCCCAGTGGACGCGGCGTTTGCGGGAGTCGGGGTGGGTGAAGAGATTGCGGACGGTGCGGGCCAGGCGGGCGGGGGAGGGGTGGAACATGATGCGCCAGTAAATGCTTTCGAGGTCGCGGAGGGAGAGGGAGTGGGTGCGGCAGACGGGGGTGTGGAAGTTGTAGCTGGCGAGGCGGTGGTTGCGGATGAGGCCGGCGGAGCGGGCGGCATCGGCGAGTGTTGCGCCGGGATTGGGGGTGAAGGGCATGAGGAAGCAGTAATCCGCGCCGAGGCGGTACTCGCAGTCGAGCAGTCGCTTGAGGTCGGCGAGGCGGTCGGCGGGCAGGCCGAAGATGAGGGTGCCGATGGTGTACACGTGGGGGTATTTCTCGCGGAAGATGGCGAAGGCTTGGCGGCAGAGGTCCCAGGAGTTGTCGTGCTTTCCGAGGGCGGCCAGGCCGGCGTCGTCGTCGCGTTCAATGCCGATCATGACCTGGCGGAGGCCGGTGCGGACGAGTTTGGCGAGGACGCCGTGTTTTTCGTCGCGGACGACGCCGTCGGCGCGGAGCCAGGCGGTGTGAATGGTCTTGGGGCCTTGGGGCGAGACGAGGTCGGAGCGGAGGAGGAGTTCGGCCCAGTTATCGGACCATTCGGGGGAGACGTTGAAGGTTGGGTCCACCCAGCCGAAGGTGCGGCGGTGATAGCGGTGGTAGAGGCGGTGGACCTCGGCGAAGGCGCGTTGGGGGCTTTTGGTGCGCCAGCGGGGTGCGACGCGGCCGTTGCCGTTGAGGGATTGGCCCATGTGCTTCCAGAGGATGCAGAAGTTGCAGGAGTCGATGCAGCCGCGGGAGTGCTCGATGCTGGCGAGGTCGGGGTGGTTGCGGGCGCCGCGGCCGTAGAGGGTCATGTCGATGAGGTCCCAGGCGGGGAGGGGGAGGGAGTCGAGGTCGTCGATGAGTGGTCGCGGTGGTGTGCGGATGAGTTGGCCGGCGTCGTCGCGGAAGGCCAGGCCGAGGATTTCTGGCCAGCGGGAGCGATCGTGGAGGTGGCGGAGCAGTTCGACCAAGGTGATCTCGCCCTCGCCGCGGACGATGACGTCAATGGCGGGATCGGCGAGGGATTCAGGGAGGGCGTGGGCGAAGTAGGGGCCGCCGGCGACGACCAGACAGCGGGGATGGAGGTGTTTGACCAGGCGGGCGGCGCGGAGGGCTTCGTGGGCGGAGACGGTTTCTTCGCCCAGGCCGAGGACGTCGAGGTGCGTCTGGGCGAGGCGTTGGGCGAGGGTTTTCCAGCCCATTTTGGCGGCGGGGGCGTCCCAGACCTCGACATGGGCGTTGGGGAGGTCGCGGCGGACGGCGGCGGCCAGGCAGAGCAGGCCGAGGGGCTGCCAGAAGGCGCTGGTCTCGCTGTTGAAGGGCCAGAGGTAGCGCGGCGGTCGGAGCAACAGGATGCGCACGAGTGTATGGTCTCCAGGGTCTTGCGGTCGGCGTACGATCGTTCTACTGACTATTCGTTCGCGGGGCTAGATTTCTGACAGGCAATGGCGGAGAATATTTGAGCGGCGGCTGGGGCAGAGAAAGGCGGGCGAGGGGTAAGCGTTGCTGACGCGGACGAGCACGGCGTTGTTGGAGGGGCTGAAGGACGGCGCGGACCGCCGGGCGTGGGGGGAGTTTGATCGGCGGTACCGGCCGTTGATACTGGCGTTGGGGCGGCGGCTGGGGCTGTCGGCGGCGGACGCGGAGGACGCGGGGCAGGAGACGATGCTGGCGTTCGTGCGGGCGTATGGGGAAGGGCAGTTTGCGCGGGAGAAGGGCCGGCTGCGGGATTGGCTGCGCGGGATGGCGGTACACAAGATTCAGGAGGCGGTGCGGCGGCGTGGCCGGGGGGAGAAGCTGGTGGGGGATCGGCCGGGCGAGACGGGGTTGTGGGAGCGACAGGCAGGGCCGGGGTTGGAGGAGTTGTGGGAGGCGGAGTGGGAGAAGGCGGTGTTGCGCGGGGCGTTGGCGGAGGTGAGGGGCGAGGTGGCGGCGAAGACGTTCGAGGCGTTCGAGCTCTATGCGCTGAAGCAGTGGCCGGTGGGCGAGGTGGCCAGGCATTTGGGGGTGTCGGAAGACGTGGTGTATCAGAGCAAGCGGCGGGTGTTGCAGCGGCTGCGGCAGGCGTGGCCGCGGGTGCGGGAGATTTGGTAGGCGGAAATGGATTCGCGGTGTCCGGAAAGCACGTGGTGGTCGCGGCTGGCGGCGGGGGAGCTGCCGGCGGGCGAGGAAGAGGCCGGGCAAGGGCATTTGGCGGGCTGTGAGAGGTGCCGGGCGTTGGTGGAGACATTGCGCGGCGAAGAGGAATTGCTGGGGCGGTTGCGGGGGGCGGTGGGGCGGTCGGACGCGGCGGAGGTGCGGCGACGATTGCAGGCGGCGGTGGGGGAGCGGTATGAGGTGCTGGAGGAGATCGGGCGCGGGGGCGGGGGGGTGGTATTTCGGGGGCGCGACGTGCGGCGGAAGCGTTCGGTGGCGATCAAGTGTCCGGGCGAGGCGGGGCAGGGGGGGCGGGGACGGGCGGCGTTGCAAGAGGCGCGGGCGCTGGCGGCGGTGAGTCAGGCGAACGTGGCGGCGGTGTATGAAGT
>Ga0315295_10000459_pt1 | contig 35367 bp, 32 predicted proteins | sample YL17G14_0_MG_FD_204453 | JGI IMG/M metagenome (GOLD analysis project Ga0315295, IMG submission 204453) | Sediment microbial communities from Yellowstone Lake, YNP, Wyoming, USA - YL17G14_0 | ecosystem: Environmental > Aquatic > Freshwater > Lake > Sediment | place: USA: Wyoming | collected...
ATTGATTCGGCTTGCCCTGCCCTCAGTCAAATCGAAGAGAAAGACGGATTTATGTAAGGTGTCCCCCGATTTCAATAGAGTGGTTCAGCCGGGAGGTACGAAGATGGAGCAGGCAAAACAGGAGGTGTTTGCGGGTCCGTGGACCCTGCCGATAGTCCGATACGAGGCAACGATGTATTTTGCGGATTTGAGGCTGAAACAGTTCAGGGACATCACTAATCCGCACAACTGCGTAGATTTCGACAGCGATTACGGTCAACAAATGTGCATGCAGAACGGCATTGTCACGTGTTTCCACTGCGAGACACCGGTCATTATCTCAACGGCACTGGACATGGAGAAGCTTCGATGCGTGCAGTGCTACAGTCTGATTGTGCCTCTGTTCAACCTGTAGAACACCTCGATATACAGAACACAATCATATGCCGGACCGCCCATAGAGGCGTTCCGGCAGGAGGTGACAAGATGCAATTGGAAGCCAACCAGATATCAACAAGAATTAGCCATACAAAGTTCTGTCAATTCACTTTCCTTTATTTTGTGTCCCGGCGCCATGAGGACGAGCGCAAGAAAAAGGCCGGGCCATTTCGGCCCGGCCTTTGGTGCTCGGCACTGCGAATCTACTTGGGCAAATCCTCCTCCGCAACCTCGGCAACTCTCAGGTCGCCGTATATTGCCCGATAGGTATTGGAGCCTTGCGGCTGGTACCAGAGTATGATCTTGTCGGCATCGCCGAGCTTCACGCCCTTGCCGGCATAGCCCCATTTGCCGCCAAATTCGAATTTCTGCAGGAATATCATCCCTTTGGTGTATTGCTCTATTTCACTGTGAGGAAGACCAAGCGAAGCAAGCTTGTATCCGAGTGGGGCCGCCTGTTTAATGAAATGATCGGTGCCAATGGCATCGGGAAAAGCGCCGTCCAGGATGATCTCGGCCCAGATGCGCAGGCTTTCGACGAGGTCCTCCTCGGTTGCGTTAGACAGGTGATTGTCCGGGGCGGGGACTTCGATGATGTGGATGGCGATGTCCTTCATGGTGTAGCCGGCGGGGACTTCCATGCTGACGAGGGACTCTTCCAGGGGGACATCGAACTCGATGTTCTTTATGACGGTGGAGGTTTTGCCTTCGGCGAATTCGATGCGGATGGGCAGGGAGGTCTTCTTGTTGGCCCAGATGGTGAGGTCAACGTTGGGGCCCTTGACGTAGAAGCCAACGGCTTTTTGACCGTTGATTTCCTTTTCGCCGAGGTCCTGTATATCAGCGTCAGGATTGTCCTTCACTCTGGAGACAACGTTGCGGACGAAGTCCAGGACGCTGCGAGTACCTTCCAGGCCGGTGCCCTGGATGTCATTGTAGCTTGCGATCTTCGTGACCCCAAGGGCGACGAGTGTGAGCATTCTGCTATCTTCAAGATCGAGGATCATGGTCATGTCCATGTTGGATACGGCGCTTCTGACCCTGGAGTCGAGGATCATGGTCTTGTCTATGTTGGACATGGTTCTTCTGATCCTGGAGCCTATGACGATGTCGTGCATTTCGAGAGCGTCGGGGCCTTCGCCTATGACGTAGTCGAGGACGACAGTGCGGGCGTTGAGGATTGGCTCGATGACCTGGGCGAAGGTGACTGTGCTGTCTAAGAACTGGCTGCCTACGATGACCGCGACGGCTACTACCGCTGCGGCAGCGATTTTTGTTAGTTTACTGTACATAGCTATTCTCCATATCTTCGGCTGCGTTTGCGCCGATTGTGTTCGTTTGTATTCTTCTCTTGCAGACAAGGCGGCGTTGAGAATCTTCTCGTCGAGCTGCTCGGTCGTTCTGGCCGAGGAATTCTTGTCGGTGCAGAAGGCCTTGATTAGTCTTTCGATATTCTCTGAGTTTTCCATGATTCCACCTTGCCATTTAACTGTGAACGAAGTTGCTCCAATCCGTAGCGGTACTTGCTCAGGACTGTATTTAGTAAGACATTTTGCGACTCAGCAATTTCTCTGAATTTCATCCCGCTGTGCAGATGCAGGAAGATGACTTCACGCTGGTCGTACGGAAGCTGCGCCATTGCGTGCTCGATTTGCGCCGACTGCTCGGCTGACATTACCAGGGTATCGGGCTGGTCGCCATCGGTGCTTATCTGGCCCGCCTGATCCAGCTCTACGGTCTGTATCGACTTTTTGCGTTTGATGTCGCGCACTTTGTTAGCGATGCACGTTGACAAATAGCTCTTGAGGCTGGTTTTCAGATGGAGCTTGTCGGCGCGCTGAGCGAAACTGACGAAAACGTCCTGCAGAGCGTCTTCAGCAGCGGTTCTATCATGTGAAAGAGCGATGGCCAGGCCCAGCAAATCGTTTTTGTACTTGTCATAGATGTGCCGGAAGGCGTCGTTACTGCCGTGTCTGAATTTCCAAAGTAGCATCTTGTCTTCCAGCATTTCAGGTTTACCTCTTTTCTGAGTTTCGAAACTAACGATCGTCAACGGTATGACTGATGCTACCGCGGTTTTAGTCTACCGGAATTCGACATTTTTGTCATCCGGCTGGCGGTGCGCAGTGGGGGTTTGGCCAGTGGAAGCCCTGTATTTCAGATTTCCCATTTGATTTCGAGAACGCCATTTCTGCACGTTTTCACATGTTTCCTGAGACACTCCAACAAAATTCACGTTCTATTATCTGGGATTTCCCATATAACATTGTATACCTCAGCCCAGCTACGCTACTGAGCCTCTTTTCTAATTGAATGTCAAATCTGTCTCGAAAACTCAAGCATATCATGCCGGAAACCGTCAAACAGTCGCGTACATACGTCAAGAACCCGCTTTTACACATCATTTTGGCAGACCACCGCCGTTGCCCTCCATTTCTTCAGCCCGATTTTCTGCAGTTCCACAGATCATCCCGGCCTCGCTGGTATTGTCAAAAAACGCAACTGTCTGATCCGGTCAAGGATTTCACGAAGAAGTGCCCTTGGAACAGCTACTTCCGCCATTTGAAAGATGATGTACCGCGAATGCCTCACCACCTTGGCTCCAATCTTGATCAGCTTCTCACGCAGCGTCCTGAGCGACCACTTCTTCACTGATTTGGGCAATGCCAGCCGCCTCAAAAAATTGCCGAGGTTGTAGGCCAAGGCAAACAACTGGGGTTCAGCATCAGAAAATCAAATGTGCACACGGAATCAACGTTGATGGGTTGCTCAAATCGAACGCGGAACACTCGCCACTCGACTCCATTGGTCAGGATGATCCACGGAACGCCGTGATTTGCTCCGTAATCAATGGCTTGTCGTATGTGCGCGTCTTTCAACTCGATTCCGACGGCCTTGACTTCAATCAAGAACTGCACCTTGTCCTCGACCTTGATCGCCAAGTCGCAATAAGTACCTCGAATTAGAAATTCGCTTGTGACTTCAAGATACTTATCGTAGCCGAACACCTCGCCAAAGATGTCGTTTAGGACGGCAACGGTGTCAGCCTCGTTCACGTCACGATCCTTGGCGGTTTGGATGATTTTCTGGAACTTGGGCAGAGTTCTCACGAATCGCTCGATGGCCTTTTTCGGGATGTTTGACATGGCTTTTCCCCTTCTTCTTTATCAATCCAACGGGCAATAGGCTCATAAGACGTCCGCCGCTTGTTGAGACAAATCTACACTACTCCGGCGGGGTTATCAATCGAAAATCCCGAATTCCGGCTTTTGGGGGCCTGTTTGGCCCTTCTATATGTCAAGGCGATTGGCGCGGGGCAAATGTGGATGCTTTTTTTTGAATTTTTTGAAAATTTTTCATCTCATTTTTGTATGTCGTTGTGGGAGAAGGAGTTAGGATGTTTAGAAAGGCGGGGATCAGGGTATCTGGTTATCAGGGAGTGGATACCAGGATAACAGGGCATCAGGAGCAAAGCCGACGGACGACGGACGATAGACGAGGGGCGAACGGCGACGGGTACAGGGAGCCAATCGGGAGATTGCCGCGGCCTCCACAGGACGCCTTACGGCGCTTCGGGCCTCGCAATGACCTTTCTTAACAGATTCCTCGGCTCGTGGCTTAGCCACAAGCTCGGAATGACGCGAGGAACATTTCCTCGTGTCTCAGTGGCTTCGTGGCTATCGGCCAATTGTGCGTTCAGGCCGGGTCACTTGAGCTTCAGCGCATCCTTGTTAGGCAACGCCGGGAACGCGGCATGAGGCTCGGACTGATACCAGAACGCCACGGAAGAAAGGTCGTCGTGCAGGGGCAGATACCTTCCGCCGCTCTGCCATCCCAGCGCCTGGATCGTCACCTTGAGGTCCTTCTCGAAACGAACCGGGTCCAGGATATGCCAGCGGTAAAGGCTGAACCGCGGCTGCGTCTGCGACTTTATCACCTGCGGCATGCCGGTATAAGCGGTGCTGAATTCCTGATATTCCTCCGTCCCCGGCTTGTAGAAACAATAGGACCCGCAGAAATAATCTTCCGTCCCGGTCCCGCAGATCGTGGGGAATTTCCCGTCGCCGTCCATGAAGAATTTGATCTCGCCTTCACCCCACCAGCCCGGGCTGTTCGAACCCCAGGTCATGTACGTTCCGACGTACTGTCCCCGTCCCTTCACGCCGTCGAGAATCGTGTAATCCACCTTGTCCGGCAGCGGATTGACGCGGCGGAACTGCGCGTGGAAATACGCCATGTCCTGCGGAATCTCGGTCAGCGTGTAATTGACCTGGTAATACAGCACCATCGCTTTCTCGTCGATGTTGGTCATCGTGACTTTGAAGCTTTTGCGGAAGGGCATCTGCCAATAGCAGTTGAACGCGCTGCCGGGATTGACGCAGACCGCCAGCGACGTGACAGCGGCGTATGAGCCCAGGCCGCACGCAAAGAAGTCACCGGCCGGACATTCGACCGAGGGCGTCTCTTCGTCGTCCCAGAAGATGCGGAAAATGTTGAAGCGATTATTCCCGGTCGGGGTCATCCAGATTTGCTGAATGGCGCCGGAGCCTTTGACGTCGGCCATGAGAAACGTCTGGCCCGGCTCGATCCTGACCGAAGGAGAAACTTTCCAGCCCTGTCCTAACTCGCGAGCCGCGTTTTTGCCGGTTCCTTCCGTCGCCATGCCGGCTTTGCCCTTTTCGCCCGTGAAGTTTTCCGGGCTGATCGAGCGCGTCTGGGCGGAAGACATGCGAGGCAGGTTTGCCATGCCCATGTCCAATCCATTAAATTCCCGCCTCTGAGCACGCAGCTCGCCGGCCGCAAAAGCCACAACCGCCAGCACGCACGCCACTCGAAGAGTTTTTGCTGTCTGCTTCGTTGAACGTTCCATGATTTCTCCTTTCCTATTTGGTGATGTTCGTTTTGGCCTGTAGTTTATCAATAGCATTCGAATGAAGCAACAGGTGCATGGCTTGAGGCTTTGGTTTTTTCCGGCCTGCCACCATCGCCAAGGTTGCCAACATCTCTCTTTGGCAATGTTGGCAAACTTAAGTTTTTGCCAGCCAAAAGCAACTTCTTGCAATAATACAGTATTCTAAAGCGTCGGGTAAGAAGATAACTAATTGGCTTTGCCCGATAATGGTGAGGTGCCCCCCAAAAACTATACAATTGTGGATTAGAGGGTATCCGGTAAAACTAATGGGTTTTTAGTGTAAAGATAAGTTTTTTACAAAGGAGAACAGAGTGAAAACTCATGCAATGTTGATAGCAGCAATTGTAATGATAGCGACTGGCGGCAGTGTGGCCGATTGGCCGCAGTATCTTGGGCCCAATAGAAATAGTATATCAGACCAGAAAGGTATTTTACGCTCCTGGCCTGAGAACGGTCCGGAAGTCCTATGGACTGTATCTTTGGGCAAAGGTTTTGGCGGTCCTGTTGTCAAAGACGGCAAGGTCTATTTACTCGACAGAGATGACAAGGTTGGTGATAATTTTCGGTGTTTTGACCTTTCCACTGGTAAAGAACTCTGGAATTTTGCATACGACGCTCCCGGACGTGTTATGTTTCCCGGCTCGCGAAGTGTACCGATCGTGGAGGGCAATAATGTCTATTCATGCGGTCACAACGGCGACCTTTATTGCATAGACATAAACACCCACAAACCAGTCTGGAACAAGAATGTTTGGAAGGATTTCGGCGGCGGTCGAATTCCGATATGGGCAATTACTCAGTGCCCTCTTATTTACGGTGATTTACTAATCATAGCATCCCAAGCTCCCGAAGCTGGTGTGGTTGCTTATAATAAACTCACAGGCGATATTGTCTGGAAAACGCCCAATCTTGGAAATGAAACATATGTCAGTCCGGCAGTTGTAAGAATAGACGGAAAAGACCATGTTGTAATGGTTACTTCATCTACTAATCGTATCGGACATCCAGAATTGGCAAATGCTTTGGGTAATGTTGTTGGAATAGAACCCCTTACGGGAAAAATCCTCTGGAAATATGATAAGTGGCAGTGTCACATTTCGGTGCCGAGTGCCGTTGATGCCGGTGACGACAAAGTACTTGTTGTAGGCGGATATGAACTCGGTGCCGTTATGATAAAGGTCGAAAAGAAGGCAGACGGCAGCTACGGCGCAACAGAACTCTTTACAACCGAAGAATTCGGGGATCAAACAAAGCCGCCGATACTACATAACGGTTATTTCTATGCTCAGTACGGAACCAATAGCCGACATGACGGCCTGGCGTGTATGAGCATGGATGGCAAGATCATGTGGAAAACAGGACGTTCACCTGATTTCAACAAAGGCAGTATGATTCTGGCCGACGGCCTGATTCTGGCTACGGACGGTAGGAAGACTCTGTATCTCATAGAGCCTGATCCATCTGGATTCAAGGCACTTGCACAAGCAGAGGTGCTTGGAGAAGGAGGAACATCAAGCGATGATCCTTTAGCTTCAAAAGTTGGAGGTACGACTCAAAATTGGGGACCTTTGGCGCTTGCCGATGGCAAGCTCCTTATCCGAGATCAAAGCCAGTTGAAATGTGTCAAAGTCGCTCAATGACGGCCTTGTCCCGCTTGTCATTGGAATTGGGCCTGCGGCCGGGCAACGACGAGCCGACTTTAGGCGACCACTTCCTTTCTGTCAACAGCGCTGGGGGTATTCGGGGGACGCCTCACTCATTTCCAAAATTTTGAAAAGGGACATTCTCTTTTTGGCTTTGTAGTCTCCTCGGTGGTCCCTGCAACTGCAAAACCCTTCTGGGCAGGCAGGCCCCGCATGGCGTCCCGCCGGCAGCCCTTCGGTTCCTCTCACGAGAGATTCCCTTGGCAACCTTGCCAACGTTCTTGCTTGGCAAGGTTGACAATCTTGCTCCAGACAGCCTGCGATTCACAACCGCAAGCCGCACTCCCGGGGCAGCGCAGGCAGAGCGAGCCCTTGCCTCTTTGTGCACGCTCTGATAACATCTGGCGGTTGTCCAGTAAACTTCGGCTTGCCTGAATCGAAAGGAGCTGTCATGACAGAATCAAACGCGAGACACCGGCCCTTATCTGCATTGATGATTATCCTGTTGGCCTGCGGCAGCGTGGAGCTGCTGGGCAAGACCACACCGGCAAGAGCTCAGGAAATCGAGACCAGACGGGTCGCCGAGATTGCTGGTTTGCTCGCCGAGAAGCCGGCGGGCTTCGGCGTGCCCATCGGCAATCGCAGCGGCTGGGCAGAGTTGTCCAGAAACAAGTCCTTCACCGCCGAAATTTCAAACGCCGAGCGGTTGCTCTCGGAACCTATTCCGGGCCAGCCTGATGATCTCTACCTGGATTTCTCCCGCACCGGCAACCGCACTCGCTGGCAGAGAGTCAGCGGTCAGCGACGCGGAAGAATCCCGACACTGACCGTGGCCGAATGTGTAGAGAACAAAGGGCGTTTTCTCCCTGCGTTTGAAGAAATCGTTCGCGCTCTATGTGCTGAGCGAACATGGGTCATGCCCGCTCACGACGCGAAGCTCACCAATTTCCGCGGCGAAAGCGTTGACATCGACCTGGGATCCTCGGCGCTGGCCTGGTCGCTTGCTACGGCGGATTACCTGCTGGCCGATAAGCTCAAGCCGGAGACTCGCCATCTGCTTCGCGACAACCTCGAGCGGCGCATCTTCCAGCCATACCGGGACATGGTCGCCGGCAAACGCGAAAAGAACTGGTGGATGACCGGAACAAATAACTGGAACGCCGTGTGCCTGGCTGGCGTGACAGGCACGGCCCTGGCGGTAATCGACTCGCGGGATTCGCGGGCTTTGTTTGTCGCCGCCGCCGAGCACTACTCGAAAAATTTCCTCGACGGCTTCACCGACGACGGCTACTGCTCCGAAGGGCTGGGCTACTGGAATTACGGATTCGGCTACTACGTCATGCTCAGCGAAATGATTCATCAGGCGACCGGCGGCAAGCTGGATTTACTCCAGGATAACAAAGCGAAGCAGGCGGCCACTTTCGGCTCGAAAATCGAAATCATCAACGGCGTTTACCCCGCCTTCGCCGATTGTTCGATCAGCGCCAGGCCCGGCTCCAAGCTGATGTACTTTCTCAGTCGGCGGCTCGGTATGGGTTTACGCCGCTGGGAGCAGCTCGATCCGGTTTCCGCCGGCGGCTCACTCTACGAGAGCATGATGTACTGCTTTCCCACGTCCGCTTCGGAGACGCCGCCGGCTCAGGGCGGCTCGGAAGGCCCCGGCATCCGGTCCTGGTTCGACAAGGCCGGCATCCTGATTTGCAGGCCGGCTGCGAATTCCACCGCCCGTATGGCCGTCGCTCTCAAGGGGGGGCATAACAACGAGCACCATAATCACAATGACGTAGGCTCTTTCGTCGTGGTTCTGGGTGACAAGCCGTTGTTGCTCGACCCCGGCGGGGAAGTCTATACGGCCCGCACGTTCAGCAGCCGCCGGTATGAAAGCAAAGTTCTGAATTCCTTCGGGCATCCCGTCCCCGTTGTAGCCGGCAAACTGCAGCGGACCGGCGAACAGGCTCGCGCGCGAGTTGTCCATCAGAGCTTCACGGACGACAGTGACACTCTGGTCCTGGACATCTCATCCGCGTACGACGTGCCGGAGCTCAAAAAGCTGGAACGCAAGTTCGTCTATTCCCGTTCCGGCTCCGGCTCCCTGAGCGTGACCGACGAAGTTGTTTTTTCAAAGCCCTGCGATTTCGGCACGGCCCTGGTCACGTTCGATACGTGGCAGAAGCTTTCCGGCTCATCGCTGAAGATACAGGATGGGAAAGAGGCCGTTTGTGTGAGCATAGCGGCCGGCGGAGCTGATTTCGAGATTCGGCCTGAAACGATACAGGAGGACCTTAGCGGCAACAAAGAGCCCACCCGCCTGGGCATCCATCTGACCCGGCCCGTAAGCCAAGCCGTTATCTCGCTGGTCATTGCTCCGGCGGAATAATCCGGCGCAGGGCCTGGGAACCGCGATCGCGTAACACCGAAGAAAATCCTGGATGACGCCGGAAGAAGCACGGGAGCACGTGGTGAAAGCGGCTGGCTTTCAAACGGGAAAGGGGAACACTGACTCCGCCTGTTGTTCGAAAGGTGGCGTATGGGTTGGGCCGAATCAGCTCAGCTCGCCCGACGTTGTTACGGCGCTTTGCTCGGCGAGCTCAAGAATCAGCTTGAGAATATCCGACCTGCTGATAATCCCTGACACTTTGCCGTTCGATGTAATCGGGACTCTTCTGATGGGATTATCTCGCAGACAATAGCAAATATCCAGCAGAAACTCGTCTTCTTCAAAGTGAACAGCGGGCTGTGTCATGAAATCATTTACCGTCCTGTCCTTTTCTTCTTCGTAGGTGTGGAGCAGCCGCAGGACGTCCTGTTCGGAGAGCATTCCGATCAGAGTCATGTCATCTTCGACGACCGGAACGCCGGTGATACTGTTTTGCACCATCAACTTTATAGCTTCGAATATGGGTGTGTCTTTCCTGATGCAAATCACCTGTTTCGTCATGACCTCTCTTGCTTCAAGCATGCCAAAAGTCCCCATTACACCCATTGCTTCGGATCAACCGGATATCGCCTTCCAGCTTTGGTTCATTTCTTCCATCAGCGCAATGACCTCGCGAATCATCTGCGGATCGCGCTTGATGTTGGCCTCACAGAGGCGCCTGTTCATAAACGTGTAGAGCTTACGAAGATTAGACGCTATAGCGCCGCCCGCATCCAAGTCGAGAACCGCATTAAGCTCATTGATGATATCCTGGGCCTTGTTTATGTAGCGTCCCTTTGCCTCGTAATTATTGGCCTCCAATTCCTTAACGGCCAGCTTCATAAACTTGATGGCGCCCTCGTACAGCAGGACGATAAGACGGCCTCGGCTTTGTGTGGCGACCGCAGTGTCCTGGTATGTTTTGATTCCGTTCATGGTATCGCTCCGTTACGTTTGAGGCTGGGTCGTGAGCTCTTGACGCGGGCACGCATGGGGAGATGACTGATGGTTTGGCCCTCAGTCATCTCCCATGCGAATCATTCAAAAAACCAACGCTCCAGTTATCTCAGCAGGCTCAGGGCCATCTGAGGCATGGAGTTGGCCTGTGCCAACATGGCGACGCCGGCTTGTGAGAGCACCTGCGTCCTGGTCATCTGTGCCATCTCGGTGGCCACATCGACGTCCGAAACGCGGGATTCGGCTGCCATCAGGTTCTCGGACTGGTTGTTGATAACCGAAATGGTGCTTTCCAGACGGTTCATCTTATAGCCGAATGCGGCACGACTGATGTCCTTGTTTGTGATCGCTGTGGACAGGGTCAACAGAGCGGCATTTGCACTGGCCACTCGGTTGATGCTCGCGTTGCTCAGGTTCAGAGCACTGCTGGTCATATCGCTGCCGGTTACGTCAATCTTGTCGGTCGTTGCCCCGCCGAATTGGATCGCTATTGTCGCATTGGCGCTATTGAGCAGGGTGTTGCCGTTGAACGCCGTACCTCCTGCGATGCGGTCGATTTCCTCCGCCATCTGGGTAAACTCGGAGTTCATGATGGCTCGCTGGGCGGAGGAATACGAACCCGTAGCCGCTTGCTCAGCTAACTGCTTCATACGCACGAGAGCCTCGTCGATGGTCCCCATGGCGCCTTCGAACGTCTGCAGCATACTGATGCCGTCCAACGCGTTGCGAGCACCCTGCTGGAGCACGGCGATGTCGGCACGCATCAGCTCTCGGACGGCCAGGCCCGCTGCGTCATCCTTGGCACTGTTGATGCGCAAGCCTGACGAAAGCCTTTCTACCGATTTGGCCAATTGGTCGTAGGCCGCGCCCAAATGCCGAGCAGCGTTCGTTGACATAATGTTGTTCTTGATTGCTAACATGTTCTTGACTCCTTAAATAGTACCAGACACGTTTTTGTGGCTCTGTCAAAAGCCCCGGAAAAACTTTATCATCCCAGGCGTGCAACAAGCACACTGCTCAATTTCCGCTTTCAATGCTCATTATCGACGGGAATAGAAGAGACTTGAGCAATTTCTTTGACGGAAATCACTGCCAGGTCGTTGGACCGGTAATCTGAATGAAACCGAGACCGATAGGGCAACCACCGTGCTCCGAGCGCCCAAAAGAATTTGGAAATACACCTCTGTGTCTCCTGTAACATTGCTGACAGAAGCTCGTAAGACCCGTATTGACAGTGTGTTATGCCAATGATTGTTTTTGGGCAATCTCGCTCTAACGGATTCTCGAAGAACAAAATCCGGGTATCTTGCCGCCTGTTCGCCGAGCGTTCACGGCAAGTACGCCGTGCCCGTATGCTCACAAAAGTCCATCTAAGTGACATTTTGAGCCCCGTTCAACATTATCGGATGAACGCAGTCGGCGCCTGCTGGTTGGCGACATAAAGCCCGGCCGAACGGTCTGCTCCGTCCGGGCCCTGACGGGCGAAGAATGAATCTTGCTCAGAGGTCAATGGCACGGTATAGTCCTTGGTGTATATGCCGGGATCAGAGCAAGACACGCATGACAAGAGGCTGCTGGTGTTCAATTGCCATGAGGCATGGGTCCATCAGCTTGGCGCGCTGGGCTATGCTCTTGATATTATCGTCGGGCTGAAGGGCGCCTACAAGGCAACCTGGGATAAGCAGATGCGCCCCGTGCCATCCCATTCGCGGCTGGTCAGCCTGCCTGAAGCCCTGCGGTCGCCGACGCGCTACTACTGCATCATCACCCACAATATAACAGACCTGCTGGATGTCAAATCCCGGCCGGAGCCGCGGCTCATCGTTCTCCACTCAACCCTTGAAGGACGCATCATAGAAGAAAAATCAAGCGTCCCTCCGGAAAAAATGCGGCAAACACTATCCAAGTACCTGGAGCTGGTCGGTGGCCACGCCGTCGCCGGCACAATGCTCAAAGCTCAATCCTGGGGATTTCCAGAGGACATCGTTGTCGTTGGTGTTGAGCCGGGTGACTATCCACAGTACTTGGGGCAAGAGGCTTGTGGTCTTCGCATCTGCAATTTCATCGAGAGCCGCAAGAAGATTCTGTTATGGGACTTTCACGAAAAAACATTCGACGGAATACCCGTGCGGCTTGTCGGGCATAACCCGAATATGAAGGGCGTTGCCGCTTCTCAAAGCTGGGATCATTTGAAAAAGCTTCTGCAGTCGCATCGGTTCTACATCCACACGGCGGATCCGAAACTCGAAGACGGATTCAATATGGCTACCCTCGAAGCCATGGCGGCGGGAATGCCGGTTCTCGGCAATCGGCATCCGAGCTCACCGGTCCGGCACGGCATGAGCGGTTTTCTCAGCGATGAGCCCGACGAGCTGCGGAAATACGCCGAGATTCTACTGGCCGATAGAGAGCTGGCAATCCGAATGGGCCTGGAGGCGAGAAAGACGGTCGTGGAACGCTTCTCTATGAGCAGATTCAGAGAAGCCTTTCTGACGTCAATCGAAACGGCCCGTCGCAAATGGCAGAATAGGAAGGCTAATCCGTTGGATACAAAGACCGCATCTACGAGCGCCTTTCAGGAGACTCATCAGGCGTTAGATCCGTAGGTCCTTGTCCGGCGGCAAGCATCTGCAATTCCTGCGATACACGCTGAAACACGTCTTCCCAGTCACCGTAGCTTTTTTGCCTGAAAAGCCTCATGGTCGGGTACCAGGGGCTGTCCCGCCGGTCCAGCATCCAGCGCCAGTCCGGACTGAAAGGCAGAACCGCCCAGGCCGGCTTACCCATCGCTCCGGCCAAGTGGAGCACAGCGGTATCTACCGAAACAATCAGGTCCAGATTCTCGATCACGGCGGCCGTGTCCGTGAAGTCATCGAGCTCGGCACCAATATCTGTCAGTGCCATTTCCGGCGCCAAATCCTCAGCTTGGCCGGCGGCGGCGCCTTTTTGCAGTCCGAATAAGGCCAGACCGGGGATTTTCGACAAGGGCAGAAAATCCCGCAGATGGCAGGAGCGTGTTCTGTCCTCCGGATGAGCCGGCTTGCCCGCCCAGACAATCCCCACCTTGAACGCTCGGCTCACAAGTCTTTGCCGCCAGTATTGAGCTTTGGCCGGATCGGCGTAAAGATATGGAACGCCGGCCGGGATTGTCTCCAGTGTTGTCTCAAATATTCTCGGCAGCTCCAGTAGAGGCATATACAGGTCGAACTGCACGGCGGGAGCCCTCTCGGCCGAGGCGGGGATCAGCTCATCAATCCCCGGAAATCCCTGGAAGAGGTCGAAAAGAGGCGGCAGCATCTCACAGATCACTGTCCCGCCGTGGTGCTTGACCATTGGAAGATACCGTATGAACTGGATATTGTCACCGAAGCCCTGCTCGTAGTGGACGAGAAGCCTCTTGCCCACAAAAAACGAACCATCCCAGCACGGTACGCCATACCGGTGCGGATATGCCGCCTTTTCAGTTTTAAGCCGCCATCTATATTCATTCCAGCCCTCTTCAAATCTGCCGGTCAGCAGAAGCGCCATCCCCAGATTGCAGTGAGCCTCGGCGTAGTCCGGTTTGAGCTGCAAAGCGCGCCGGTAGAACTCAATCGCCTCGACACAGTGTCCCATCTTCGTTGAGATGGAAGCTATCGCATTGAGCGCCACCGGATGATCGGGCTCCAGTGACAGCGCCTGACTGCACTTCTCAACGGCGGCGTCATACCGGCCCTGATATTGAAGTGCAATCGCCATACTGTTATAGGCTTCGGCGCACTGGGGCTCGAGCGATATAACTCGTTCGTACTTTTCAATCGCAGCGGCGTACCGCCTCTGCAACAGAAGGATGTTGCCCATGTTATGATACGCCTGGGTGTACTCGGCATCGAGCGAGACGGCCTGTTCGTAGGCGACGATGGCCTCTTCGAATTTTCCCATGGCCCGAAGAACGGCCCCGAAGGTATTGTGAAACTGAGGCACGCGCCGATTCCGTGCAATCGCTTCACGAATCAGCTCAATCGCCTCCTCATATCGACCTCTCTTGTAGGCGATCGCCCCCAACAGGTGCAGCGCCATGGGGTAGTCGGGGTCGCTATGCAGTACCTCGCGGCACAATCCCTCCGCCTGGGCCAGATTTCCGGCTTCGAACTGCTGCGCAGCCGCTTTGACTATGTCACAAGTATTCGTCTGTTGAATAGAAGTCATGCAAACTCTATCAGGCGTCACGTGCAGCCCGTCACGACCGCATCACCGCCGACGCGTTCCAGCTCGACCTTCGTTCGTCTCAATTCACCCATAATGCCGGCTATTATTTCCGGCGTGAGTTTGGCGCCTTCGTGCGAGAGCTCCCGATACGCCTCGCCGGTCAACCACTTGCGCCCAAAGTAAATCATGTCCTTAATCTTCAACAGCTCAATCTTTGGATCGCCGAGTTTCCCGGACGCTCCGTGCTCGTGGATGCCCCGCGCGCGGGCAATTCTCCAGACCTGCCAGCCCCGCGAGCGTGCGGTAAAGGAATAGTCGCTGTCACTGCCGATGAAAATGTAGTTCTCATCCAGCAGGCCGATTTCCTGAATCATTTCTTTTCGCAGGATCATACAGGCCCCGTTGGCCCAGAGAATCTGTTTATCCTGTGTGAATTCCCGCAACGGCCCGTGCTGATGTTTGCCCATGGGAAAGGCTTCGCACCCGCCGGCAAAAATCACGTACTCAGGATTTTGACCATACAGTTGCAAAGGTGCGCCGATGCCACAGTCAGGATGCGAATCCATGAACGCTGCCATTTCCTGCACCGCGGCCGGCTCCAGGTACATGTCCTGGTTCAATACAAGAATGTACGTACTCGGCCAGCTCAGATATTTCCGGATGCCTTCGTTTACCGCCGCGGTGTAATAGACGTTATCTGTGTCGTTGTCTCTGACAAATACTTCCACCTCGGCGGTCTGGGCCTCCAGATGAGATACGCATTTCTCAAGCTGACTCTTGTTTTTATAATAGGGAATAATGGCTGGAATCATTTTCGAGACTCGCAATTGTTCCTGACGCCGGCGGTTTTCGTCTGACGATTACCGGCGATGATATGCAGCTCTTCGGCGACCCGCTGGAATACTGAGTCCCATCCGTTCCACGCGTCCTGGCGAAACAGCTTCATCGTGGGGTACCACGGGCTATCCGGGCGGCTCAGCATCCATCGCCACTCCGGCGCGAACGGCAGCAGCGTCCAGGCGGGCTTACCCATCGCTCCGGCCAAATGCAGCACGGATGTATCCACCGAGATAACCAGGTCCAGATTCTCGACGGCCGCGGCGGTATCGGTGAAGTCATCGAAATATTTCGAAATGTTTGTAATCGGTACGGCCCCGGCTAATTCATCCATCTGGGCGGCCGCTTGCCCTTTCTGTAATCCGTACAGTCGGACGCCGCTAATCCTTGTCAACGGGGCAAAACACTGAAGCTTACAGGAGCGGTAGCGGTCATTCCCGTGTATGGTCGAGCCGGCCCAGACAATGCCGACCTTGAAGTCCGGCCCGGCAAGCACATCGTGCCAGTGCTCCGCTTTGGCCCGGTCGGCGTGAATGTACGGCACCTCGGCGGGAACGGTCTGAAGCGTGGTTCCGAACAGGTTCGGCGCATCCAGCAGCGATGCGTAAACATCAAAATCCACGGATGGTTTCTCACTTTGGCGGTACTCGATGAGCTCATCAACTCCTGGAAATCCCCGCAGCAGGCCTATGAGCGGCCGGAGCGTCTCAAATATCACCGTTCCGCCACAGGCTTTAATCAGGGGCAGGTATCGGGCGAATTGTATGTTGTCTCCCAAACCCTGCTCATAGTGCACGAGAAGCCGCTTGCCCGCAAACGAGCCTCCATCCCAGCGGAGCTTGCCGGGGCAATGGCGGTCGGTGAAAGACTTCAGCTCCGCGTTTCGCCGCCTCCTGTATTCTTTCCAGCCCTCGATGAAATCTCCGCTCAGCAGAAAGGTCAGGGACCTGTTCCAGTGTGCTTCTGTGTAATCCGGTTTCAAAGCAATGGCGCGTTGGTAGCCGGCGAGCGCCTCGGCGCATCGTCCCTCGTCCCGAAGGCTGTTGGCCAGATTATAGTGCGCCTCGGCAAAATCAGGGTCAAGACGAAGGGCCTGCTCGAAATTCCTGATCGCCTCGGCAAATTGTTCATGGTCCTTCAGGGCAATGCCCAGATTGTTGTAAGCCTCTGCATAATCCGGGTCGGCCTGAAGCGCGCGGCTGTAACTTTCTATCGCCTCAGCGGATCGGTCCTGTTTGTTAAGGACTACGCCCAAATGATTGTATGCCTCGGCGAGGTCCGGTTTGAGCCGCACGGCCTGCCGATAGTTTTCAATCGCCTCGGCGTATCGCTGTTGCTGTTCCAGCGAAAAAGCCATCGTATTGTACGCCTCGGCGTAATCCGGCCTGAAACTGACCGCTCGTCTGCACGTCTCGACCGCGGCAGCATACCGGCCCTGCGATTGCAACAGAATAGCCATATTGTGATGCGCTTCGGCGTAGTCCGGCTTGAGCAGAACCGCTTTTTGATAAGCGGCTGCGGCTTGTTCGAATTCGCCGAGCGTTTCAAAAACGAGTCCCAGGGTGTTGTGAAATGGAGGTTTCTGCGGATCATTCGCAATCGCCCGGCCGACAAGCTCAACAGCCTCACGATGATTTCCTGACTGGTAAGCGATGACCCCTAATGCGTGCAGTGCAACCGAATCGTCTGGGTGACTTTGCAGAACCTGCCGATACAATTGCTCCGCCTTGCGGGTGTATTCCTCGTCAAGGTACCGCGCGGCATGCTCCTTAGTTTGCGCTGCAGTTGGCATCGATGACTGATTTTCCCGTTCCGAGCCGCGGCGAGAACAGACGCGACGGCGTTTCATATCAGCATATTGATCGAACCGTCGGTGACAAAGGCCTCCTGCCATCCAGAGGCAGTTTGGTAGCCGACGTTACCGGCTGACCACGTGCTTGCCTGTGGGACGTTCGCCTCGTTCGACCATGCCTGTTGATTCGTCGAATCATGTTCGTAGGGCCCGCTGTTCTGTGGCGACTGGCCCCCAAAGGTCTCCTGCCCCGACCGTCCCTGCTCCGAGAGCACGACATCGAGCCGTTTGACCTGTATGCCACATTCGGCAAGGTTGCGTATCATTTGCGGCAGAGCGTGCTCGATCTCCGCCCGGGTCTGCGCCCTGCTGACTTCCAGGATACCGGTCAGCTCGGCGTCCCGCTCCTGGAGCTTGATGAAGACCTTTCCCAGTTCCGGTGGATTGAGACGAACGGTAATCTGCTGATCGCCTCTCTGCTGGGCCAGTGAGCCGTGAATGGACTCAAGAATCTGCTTGCCAATATCCGCGGCGTGATTGTTGGGCGAATTTTGGCCGGGCGAGTTGGCCGGCTTGGCATTCGCCGCAGAGGCGGCCGATTGCTGTGTGGCGGGAATCTGCCCGGGACCGTGTGAGAGGATCTGCTCGAAATTCCCGGAAGGACTTTTTTGGCCGGCCGAGCGATTCTGATCTTTTGGCTGGTCCGCTGATACCTGGACTTCGCTGACGTTCAACCTGCGAGACGCAGGGCCATTAGATGGCTCATTGCCGGCGTGCTCGGATTCTTTGCCGTTACGATCCGATGACTTTGACGGCGCCTGCCGAGTGCCGGCTGTGGCATTCGCCTGCGTACTCGGCGTACTTCTTGCCGGATTACTTGCTGCCAGCAGAGATTGCTTTTCGACAAGGCTGGCCTGAATCGCCGCCAGGTCGGTCCACACGGAAGCCTTCTTGCCGTCGGCCGCTGTTTTCTTGCCTCCGTTCTCGACAGTCGTCTCAGGAATTACATCTTTTTTGGCGGCAGCGGTGGGCGTCTTGGCAGGAGCCGGATTTACATCAACAGCGGTGTTTGCGGCCTTCTTCCCGGACGCATCCGCCTTGCTGCCGAGGCCGGCGGATACTTCAGGTGTAAGTTCTTTGACTTGTCCCTTGTTGGAGAAGGCCTTTGTATCAGCGGCAGCTTCGTTGCGCGGAACTATTTGCGCTATCTCAGGCCGGACCTTGCCGACGGGCATGATCATGGGCGTATCTGCCAGCACCGTCTTGAGTCCATTTTGACCGCTGGACTTCTCGGGTAAAACGGTTTTAAGCCCCAACTGGCCTTTTTCACCGGCAAGTAGAGCAAGTTTGATTTGGGCTGATTTGGCCGCGTCTCCTGTAACAGGAGGAGATTTCTCGGTTTTCAGACTGGCGATCAATTGGGCAAGCTCACGTCCGGCTTTTGGCTCCATTTTAACGGCAATGCCTTCTCTGCTGTGAAGGACGGGGACGGCATTTTCAGCCAACCAGGTCCGTACGGCATCCGGGGTTTTTGCCGGATCGGATACTTGATTTTGCTCTTTTGATTCAGTGCTGTTACGGTTCTTTTCCGGGCTTTCGCTCTTTATTTTTTCGCGAAGTACATGGCGAAATTCCCCCGCCGGCTCTTCGCCGAGCGCACGACCTGCATAAGGTGCAATATTATCGGTCGTTTCAATCCTCGCAGAACTCGCCTGGATCGGCTTATCATCCGCAAGGGGGGAAACTGGCTTGTCCCTCGCCCCTGTATCATGCCATGGCTGAGTATGCAGCGTATTGCTTACTCCAGCAGGCATATTGTCAATTGTCAACAAGTTAACATTCATATAATAGTTCCTATGAACTAAGCAGAGTATTAAGCAACCGCCATGCCAGTATTTCGATTGTGGGCGACATGAGAGTATAACTGCTTTATTAAACCACACTTACGTACAATAAAAGACTGAGAACATCTCGCACCAATTCCTCCGTTCGCTGTCCTTTCGGAGAAACATTCCCAGGCACAGGAAAGAACTTCCGGACGAGACGCCGGCGGGGGTGATGAAGGTGACTTTCGAACGCCACGAAAGTCTTTTCGACAGCTTCCGGCGGATCGGCGCGGTGTCAGAAAACGGTCGTCTTTGTATAAAATCCTGACAGCGTTGCCGGGATTTGAGATATTGCCTTTCCGAGCAGAGTGGATTTTTCACGCGTAATGAGGGCTCGAGGCTGAAAATGCGGGGCTGTTAACGTTTGGCACGATACTTGCTATTTCGTCCTGAGCAGACAGTGTTTGTGTGCAGATAGTGGAAGACTTCGAATGCCAAAAACAAACAACATAGTAGATCTTATCGAGGCAGGCATAAAAGCCCAGAGCCTCCGCCAGAAAGCAATCGCCAACAATGTGGCCAACATCGAGACGCCCGGTTATCGCAGGGTTGATGTCCGGTTTGAAGAGCTGCTCGCCAAGAGCCTTCGTTCATCCGGCAAGGTGGACTTGAGCAAGGTCAGTCCGGAGATCTACCGGCCGATGCAGACGCCAGTTAAATCCAACGGCAACGACGTCAACTTCGAGGCGGAAGTGGGCCAGATGATCAAAAATGCTATTAGCCATAAAGCTTACGTGCGGATCCTTGATAAAAAGTACAAACAGATGGACCTGGCGATTGGGCCCAAGTAGCCCTCCGCCGGCCTGACCGAGCCGCCGGTTTGCTCTGTGACCAGTCAAACGGCAACCGGCAAAGGCCTGATACAGGAAAGGAAAAGCACTCATGAAAGTGGACAATAACTTCGGTCCCATAGATATAGCAATTTCCGGTTTACGGGCGCAAGGCAAGCAGATGGAAGTCATTTCATCGAACGTCGCCAATGCCCGTACCACCGACGCCGGCAAGGGCGAACCTTACCGAAGACTCGAAGCAACCTTCAAATCCGAGGATGGTTTGGGTGGCGTGACACTGGACCGGATTGTCCCCGACATGAGCGACTTTCTCAGCGTCCTGGACCCGGGCAGCCCGTTGGCGGATAAGGCGGGATATGTGGCGATGCCGAACGTGAATCTGCCCGTCGAGATGATGAATCTCAATATCGCCACCCGCATTTACCAGGCCAATGCTGCGGTCTTAAAACGGTATCAACAAATGGTAGATACCACACTTGAACTGCTCCGATAAGTGAGGGAATGACACATGGTTAACCCCAACGCAAATGTCAGCGCATCACTGAACTCCATGAAGGGTTCCTGGGGGCCCGGCTCGATACGGCCCGGCAGTGGTCCTGATGCCATCGGGATGCCGAAGCTGACAAATCCCGATGACAAGACAATAAATTTTGCCGACACCGTTAAGGCGGTCGAGAACTACATCTCCAAGACCGAGGATCTCCAGCAGTCGTCAGATATGTCTATTCAGGATCTGCTGAGCGGCAAGAGCGAGGATATTGCATCGGTGGTTTCGGCCGTAGCGAAAGCGGATATGAGCTTTAAGCTTCTTGTGGGCGTCAGGAATAAGTTAATCGAGGCGTACAAGCAGACTATGAGCATGCCATTGTGATTGATGGGTTCGTGTTGACTTGAGTCTCTGCATCGTACCAAGTCAGCCGACGAAGGGGCTTCATGGCTTTTCTCCAAAGGATAAGGGCAATCTGGCAAAAGATAGGTGTGGTTCAGCGGGCCCTGCTTGCGGCCATTGTGCTGACCCTGGCGATTGTCGGCGGATTGCTCGTCCATTGGGCGCAGAGACCCGATATGCGGATGCTCTACCAGGAGCTGGCCCCCGAGGAAGCCGCCCAGATCGTAGAGAAAATCAGCGAAAAGAGCGTTGCGTACGAACTGCGAAATGGCGGGACAACCATCTACGTCCCGAAAGAAAGCGTATATCAGCTTCGGCTGGACATGGCCAAAGAGGGACTTCCCGCAGGGGATCAGGGGGGGTACAAGATATTCGACAACGAAAAAATCGGCGTCAGCCCCTTTGTTCAAAGTGTCAATCTGAAACGAGCACTCCAGGACGAGCTGGCCAAAAGTATCCAAATGATTGACGGCGTCGAGCATGCGCGGGTCCACATCGTGCGATCCGAGCAGACGCTTTTCACCTCCGAAGCCGGCAAGACGACGGCCTCCGTGGTCCTTCGCCTGAAGCCGGGCTACCGATTAATCGCTTCGAACATCGCCGCCATCACACATTTGGTCTCCGGGAGCGTCGAGGGGCTCACGACCGAGGGTGTGACGGTGATCGACAGCCAAGGCCGCCTGCTCTCCGGGCAATCGGACCAGACAATGGCCAGCGGAGCCGGCACCGTTCAGGATTACAGAGAGCGGGTGGAGCAGAATCTGGAGAACAGGGTTGAGGATATGCTCACGGCCGTTCTTGGACCGGGACGGGCAAAAGTGAGAATTCACGCCGTGCTGGATATGAACAGCGTTAGCACCATCACGGAGAAATACGAACCCAAGGGAGTTCCCACAAAGGAAGAGATCACAAGCGGTTCCGAGACCGGAGCCGCTGCAGCAGCGGCGGCCGGAAACTCCTCAACGCCAGGCAGCGTAAAGAAGGACGAGACAATCACGACGGAATATCAGGTCGGCAAGACAGTCATGCAGGAAATGGTTCTGCCGGGCGAAATCAAGTCGCTTTCGGTTGCCGCCGTGGTGGACTTATCACCGGCCGACGCAAACGCAGCACAAGCCGGCGGACAGGCACCGACTGCGAAAATCATGGATCCAAACGACGTCGAGAAGCTGATCCAGAACGCCCTCGGCCTTGACCTTGCGGGGGGGGACTCGCTCAAGGTGGTTGACGTCAAGTTTCAGAATCCCGCCGCACCGCTGCTGGCCGAAGAAACCGGCGGCCTAGACTATCTTGCCATTGCCCGCGATGCGTCATTAGGGATCATGGCGATTTGTGCACTGGTCGTTCTGCGGATGTTCAGAGGAGCCAAGAGGAAAGCGGGACAGGAGGCCGCCCCCAAGCAATTGCCCGGGGCCGAAGGCTTTGCCGGTCTTCTGTCAGGCGGAGTGGGGGCCGCGGAGCCTTTACTTTTGCGCAAACAGATAGCCAGCGCACTGGAACAAGATCCCGAGCGGGCCAAACAGCTCTTTGCCAGTTGGCTCGAAGAAAAAGGGGGGGAGTAAATGGCGCTGTCGGGTAAGCAAAAAGCCGCGATGTTGCTGATGAGCCTGGATACGATGACGGCCGCCGAGCTGCTCAGAGGATTACCCGCCGATGATGTTGAGGAAATCGCCATGGAGCTGGCGCGAATCGACGCATCGGAGCAACACGACCTCAGGGAACAAGCCCGAGTTGCCCGAGAGTTCTATAACCTGCTTCAGCAAAGGCAGGCCCAGAGATTCAGCGTAAGGACTTTTCTCAGTGAGATGCTGGTCGGTATTCTCGATAAGGACAGGGCTAACCAAATCCAGTCTCAAATCCGGGAGACGATAGAGAAGAAGGACCTGTTTGTGGACATACGCCAGGCCGGCACGGACGAACTGGTCCTGGCGCTGGAGGGTGAGCACCCGCAAACCATTGCCGTGGTGCTGTCGGAGCTGGCTCCGAAGAAAAGCCAGGAGGTGCTGGGGCTGCTGAAGGAAGAAGCCCGGCTCAAAGCCGTCTGTAAAATGACAAATCCGGAGCTGGTCGGCAACCGCGTGAAACAGCAAATCGCATCGACCATCACCCAGCGGCTCAAAAGTCTTAAAGGGGAGACCCTTGTGGAAAGGCCCGAGCAGACGCTGCGAAAACTGGCGATCGTGCTCAGCGGCCTGGAAAAAGAAATGCGAAACCAGATGGTGGATGAAATCGCCAAACAGGACGAGGAAACCGCCACCATGGTCAGGCATCTGATGATAACCTGGGAAGACATTCCGTCCGTGGCGGACCGATCTTTGCAGGAAGCGCTGCGGACCGTGAACGCCAGCAAACTGGCCATGGCGATTCATGGGGCCGATGAAGAGATCGTGCAGAAAATCCGTTCGAATATATCCGAGCGCGCTTTGGCAACGCTGGACGAAGAAATCTCCCTGATGCAGGAGCCGCTGGAAAAGGAAGTGCTTGACGCGCGAGAAGAAGTCGTCAAGCCGCTGCGAGATGCCAATGAAGAGGGTAAACTCAGGGTAAAGGGACGATAAGACAATGTCTGCGTCGCTGACAATCCGTATCGACAGGCCGATTGTCTCGGCAGAGGTGCTTGATGGTTATCTTGGCGCCGCCGGCCAATCAACCGACCGCGGCCCGGCGGATTCCGGGGTGAAGACCAGGCCCCTTGCGACGCCGGATTCACTCTCTCTAAAAACCGCGTTTTCTCAGGCCTGCCAGGTCCTGAATCAGGTGGCGGCCAAGCTCCAGGAATCCTGCGCCGACGTGTTTGCCAGGCACAGGGAAGAAATCGCCAAGCTCTCGGTGGAAATCGCCAGAAAGATTTTGATGCAGAAAGTGGAACAGGGCGATTACGAAATCGAATCGATCGTCAAGGAAGCGCTCCTGCACGCACCCAGCCGTCAGGATGTCGTGGTGCGTTTGAATCCTGAAGACCTTGCACAGTGCCTCAAGGCGCAGCAGCAGGATGAGCAGGGCGGGGTTCTTGCCGGCGTCCAGCTCGTTGCCGACCCGAGCATCGGGAGGGCGGAATGCCTGCTCGAGAGCCCCAAGGGGATCATCAAATCTCTAATCGATGAAAATCTGGAGCGCATCGGCAAAGCGCTCGGGAAGGCGGACTAACGCATGGCTACAAGCGAGGTTCATGACAGCTTAATTGATTTTGCGAAATTTCACTCGGCGCTGAGCGGCGTGAAGTTGCTGGATTGCCAGGGTCTTGTGGTCCGGGTCTCGGGCCAGACGGTTGAAAGCAACGGGCCGTCGCTGGGTCTGGGGGAGCTTTGCAGCATCCGGATACGTCACGGCCGGCAGGTGCTGGCGGAGGTGGTCGGTTTCCATGATGACCATCTGATTTTACTGCCGCTTGAGCATTTCGAGGGGATATCGCCGGGTGATACGGTAACGGCGCGGACTACGCCGCGTCATATTACCCTCAGCGACAGCGTGCTCGGAAGAGTACTCAACGGACTCGGTGAACCCATAGATGCAAAAGGACCATTGGTTGGGCGGGACAAGAAGGCGCTGGACGCAAGCAGTCCGGAACCCTTGAGCCGGGAGAAAATCACCAGCCCGTTGGCTTTGGGAATCCGATCGATAGACAGTGTGTTAACCTGCGGCAAGGGGCAGAGGATAGGTATTTTTTCGGGCAGCGGAGTGGGCAAGAGCGTCCTGCTTGGTGACATAGCCAATTCGAGCGATGCCGACGTCAACATCGTTGCGCTGATCGGCGAGCGCGGCCGCGAAGTCCGGGAATTCCTCGAATCCGACCTCGGCCCGGAAGGTTTGGCGCGCAGCGTCGTTGTCGTCGCCGCGTCGGATGCGCCTCCAATTCAGCGGATCAAAGCGGCGTTCGTAGCCGTGACAATCGCCGAATACTTCAGAGACAAGAGAAGAAACGTCCTGTTCATGATGGACTCTTTGACGCGTTTTGCCCAGGCCCAGCGTGAGATCGGCCTGGCGGCGGGCGAGCCGCCCGCCAGCAAAGGCTACTGCCCCAGTGTCTTTGCCATGATGCCGCGGCTTATCGAGCGTTTGGGCTGCTCCGAAACTGGCAGCATTACAGGTATTCTGACGGTCCTGGTGGAGAACGACGACTTGGCCGACCCCGTAGCGGACAGCGCCAGGAGCCTGTTGGACGGACACATTGTCTTGTCGAGGAAGCTGGCTGAAAGGGGCCATTATCCCGCCGTTGATATTCTCCAGAGCATCAGCCGATTGATGCCCGCCGTGACGAGCAAAGAGCATCGGCTTGCAGCGCTGAAACTCAAGGAAATATACGCCATCTACGCCGACGCGGAGGACCTGATAAACATCGGTGCCTTTTCTCCGGGCAGTAATCGGCGCATCGACGGAGCCGTAGCTCTGATCGACCGGATACGAAGCTTTCTCATTCAGCCGATCCGTGAGAGAACGGATTTTTCAGAAACGGTCAGACATCTGACCGCCATCACCCAGTCGTGGGACGAGCTGTTGGGCTCCAAAGGGCAGTAGATGACGCGGGGTGACTTATTGGCCCTTGAGACCGAAGGATTGGAAATGATATGAAACGTTTTGTATGGCGTTTGCAGCGCGTGCTCGATGTCAAAGAAAAACAGGAGCACAAAGCCAGAGCGGAACTATTCAAGCTGGCTGAAAGGCTGGTCGAGGCGCGCGGGGAGCTGCTGACGCAGCAGAAAATCCTGGAGGACATAGCCTATGGCCTGACCCGACAGAATCCCAAGAAGCGCCTGGGTCATCAGGAGTTCTTTCTGAAGCATTCGGCGACCAGTGACGAGCTAATCAGGAAGCTCAAAGAGAAGGTACGGGCGCTGGAAGTGGAGCAAAGAGAGAAAGTCGCGGAAGTCTTGAGGCTCAGAAGGTTCAAACAAGGTCTGGAACGGCTGCGCGAGGAGACAAAGAGGCAATTTATCCGAGAGCAGGAGAGGCTCGAGCAAAAAGAGCTGGATGAGCGGGCCGGAATCTCATTTATCCGGAAAGCACAAAAACAGGAGATAGCCAATGGTTAAGAAAATCATCATCATGGCGGCCGCGGGATTGGTCAGTTTCGCCGGCGCGTTCGTCTTGGCGTGGCTCACGTGTCCGTCTGTGCAGGACCATCCGGTCGCCGCCGAGCAACCCGTGCCCGCCGGCAGTCTATCTGGACAGGAGCTGTCGGTCTCGGACAACGTAATAACCGAGGCGGGCGACTCCGCTTCCGGCCCGATGAAAAAGGCCCTGACGGAACAACAGCTCAAAAATCTCATACAGGAGGTCCGCGAAAAAATGCGGCAGTACGATAACAGACTGCAAACCCTCACGGTGGAGGAGCGAAGATTGCAGATGGCCCAGGACGTGCTCAAGGAGGACATCAACAACCTGAACAACCTCCGGGTCGAACTGTCGTCAACCGTGGCCAACCTCAAGAGCGAACGGGATAAGCTGCTCAAGAGCAGACTTGAGATCGACCAGGCGGAGAAAGTCAATCTGGCATCCATCGCAGCCACCTATGACAAAATGGACGCCAGCAGCGCCGGCAAGATACTGGCGAATATGTGTGCAGCGGGGGGGCAAACCCAAAGCGGCCAAAACAGCCAGGCGAATGGCGTTTATGACGATGCGGTCAAGATACTGCATTACATGACCGAAAGGACCAAAGCCAAAGTCCTCGCGGAGATGGCCACTTCCGAGCCCACCCTGGCCGCGGTTTTGTGCAACCGATTGAAACAGGTATCGGAAGGAAAATAATCATGGACATTGCAACAATAATAGGAGTCGTTCTTGGTTTTATAGTCATCATATGGGCCATACTTCTGGGCGGAAGCTGGCGGATATTTTGGGATGTGCCTTCGGTAGCCATCACCATCGGCGGAATGCTGTGCTCTACGCTCATCCATTTCTCACTGCCGCAGTTTCTGGGGATCTTCGCCGTAGTCAAGAAAACCATTGTGACCAAGATACCGACCTCCTTTGAGCTGATTCAGGGGATGGTGAACTATGCTACGATCAACCGGCGGGATGGGGCCTTAGCTCTCGAGGAGCAGATCAAGAAGGCGAATAATGCCTTTTTAGCCAAGGGTCTGCAGATGCTCGTCGATGGACAGGAGCCGGACGAAATCAGGGATCTGATGTCCCTGGAAATCCAATATCTTCAGGATCGCCATTCAAATGGCAAGAAGATTCTCGAATTTATGGGTAGTGCGGCTCCCGCCTTTGGCATGATAGGGACGCTGATCGGCCTGGTTCAAATGCTCAGAAACCTGAGCTCGCCGGACCAGATCGGAGCCGGAATGGCCGTAGCTCTGATCACCACCTTCTATGGAGCATTAACCGCCAATCTGATTTTCCTGCCGCTGGCCGGAAAACTGGGGCTTTATTCCAAAGCAGAGGCTACCTCTATGGAAATGATTGTCGAGGGCATTCATGCGATCGCCAAAGGTGACAATCCCACTACGGTCCGAGAGAAACTGCAAGTGTTTGTCTCACAGGGCAAACGCGAGACAGTAAAGGCGAACATATAATGGCACGTGAGAAAAAACAAGCTCCGGCCGAAGAAGGACCCGGCGCACCCCTATGGATGGTGACCTTCAGCGACTGTATGAATCTGCTGCTGACGTTTTTCGTGCTTCTGGTAACGTTCTCATCGTTCGACACGAAAGTCCTTACGGATCTAGGGAGCGTCTTCCGCGGAATTTTCCCCGCTGTCTTTTTCAAACCGACCAACGCGGAACTGGATGAGAGCGCTGTTGTGCCCGCTACCCAGCTTGCGCCCGTGGAACCTCATGAAGACGGCAGTGAGAAACCGACCATGACGAAAGGACCTGAAGACGCTTTGAGACAACAAACGATAACTGTGGACTTCCGTACCCAAAGAGCGTTCCTGGCGGACTCCAGGAGCATCTTCTGGGGTCAAGGCACGGCCATCTCGTCCGATGGCAGGGAAACGCTCGAAACATTGGCGTTGTTTCTGAAGGCGGTACCCAGTCGCATAGTCATCAGTGAACACAGCTCGAACGACCGACAGAGCGACCGGCTCGGCCTGGAGCGAGCATGGGCCGTGATTGAGTACCTTACGGCCCAACGAGGCCTTGATAAGAAACGATTCAACATCTCCATGTTAAGCCCGCTTGCCGACGAACGCTCCAAAGACGCGGCGTTGCCCCCGCCTTCACTCTCGAAAGAGAAAACGGGGGCGAGGGCACAGGACCGGCGCGCCCTGGAGATCATCCTGCTGGAACGGAGCGCATACAATTGAGACGTAAAGGAACAACTGAAGAATCCTACCAGGTCCCGCTGTGGATCGTTACGTTCTCAGATATGACGACGAATCTGCTGACATTCTTTGTCCTCTTGCTCAGTATGGGCCATATGCGAGACGACACCTTGTTCGATCAGGGGCAGGCGCTAACGTACTTTGAGTCGATCAGACGAGGCTTTCGGCTCAAAAGAACCTTCGATTTAGGAAACACCAAAGTCAAGTATCACACGACCGATCAAGTCGATTTGCCCGAAGTCCGAACCATCGATGCCCGGGAAGAGGAAATTCGCCGGCTTTTCGCTAAACTGTGCCGGTCCATGAAGGCGATGCCCTCGCCGATAGCCACTCCCAATACAGATTTTTTAACGATCGACATCCGCTTTGGACAAGGCCGGTCGGACCTGAGTGAGCAGGCGCAGACGTCTCTGAGGCGATTGGCCTCGCAAGTGCAGGAAACTGCCGGTCCTGAGCAGGGTACGATCTACGTACTTGGCTTGGCCGGCGACGTGGCGTCGGAGCAGGAGCAGTGGCTGCTCTCGGCGCAGCGCGCCCGGGCGGCGGCCGACCTCCTGGAACGCACGTTGTCCGCGGCATCGGGTCTTAGCAGACAACACAGTCTTCTCAAGAATCCGTCCAAATGGACCGTTTACTCCTGGGGAGTGGGCCCGGGGAGCGACTGGGTCGGACCAAACAGCCCCATCTCCAGGCAGTCGCAAATCCTGATTGGAGTTCTTCGAGGAGGCGGTTAGTCCGCACGTTTGTCAAGTTTTTTGACGCCGCCGCCGTCCGCGTAAGCAACTGTCGCATCAGAATCGGCCCACCGGACCTCAAAAGTCCATGTTCCGCATTTCGGCACGCTATTTGCACATCCAATCCAGGCACTCGCAGTCCGTAGCGAGGATGGCGCCTGAAGAATGAGTTCCTGGTATGCTTGCATGGCTGGATTCGACAAGAAAATGGTGATTTTGCTCGCAATGGCTGCCTTAAACAGCAGCGCATTAGCCGCGGATTCCGCTCAATCAGATGCAAATAAGCCTGCGATAAAAGAAGCCGCACCCGGCCGGGAACAGCCGCCTCTGGAGACGGACGGCAAAACCAGCTCCCTGTTTGCGAACGATTCTGACCTCCAAAAGGAATCGCCTTACAACTTAGGCCATCAGGAGCTTTTCTACAGAACGATGGTTGCCGTTGTGTTCGTCATCGTTCTGGGCGCTGCGGCGATTTACGTCTCCAGAAGACTTCTGCCGAAGATTGCCAGGTTCCCCGGCAAAGAGATTCGCATCGTCGAAACCGTGCACCTCGGACCCCGCAAGGCCGTGCATCTGCTCCAGATCGGCCAGAGACGTCTTCTCATAGGCAGCGCCAGTGAGAGCGTTACGAAACTGGCGGACCTGAGCGAAGGCTTCGGAGACTTGCCAGTCCAGGATATCGATTGAGAAAATATATGCTCAAAAAGCTTCCCGTAATGTTGTTACTGGTATTCGTCGTCCTGACGCCGGCACAGTTCTCGTTCGGCAGGGACATGAACAACGCCTTCGCCCAGCTTCAGAAACAGGCCGCCGGCGCTTCCGGAGCAAGCGCTCCGGCGAACAGCGTTCCGAGCATCGGAGATCTGATGACCGTCATTGACAAAGCAACGGCCGGTTCGGAACAAAGCAAAGACTGGTCAACACCGATGAAACTTGTCATCATCTTTACGGGTTTGGCGATTTTGCCGACTCTTCTGGTGATGATGACGTCGTTCACGAGAATCGTGATAGTCCTGTCCTTCGTGCGACGCGCGCTGACCACGCAAACCATCCCGCCGACCGTCGCCATCATCGGCCTGGGCCTGTTTCTGACGCTGTTCACGATGGCGCCGACGTTCGCAAAGGTTAACACAACCGCGATCCAGCCTTATCTTGCGGATGAGATTAATTTCCAGACCGCGGGAGCCAGAGCCAGCGACTGCATCAAGGAATTCATGCTCCGCCAGTGCCGCCAGTCCGATCTGATGCTTTTTATACAGATGGCCAAGGTTGAACCTCCCCGCAGTCTGATGGAGATCAATATGCACGTGGTCATCCCGGCGTTTATTATCAGCGAATTTCGGACGGCGTTCGAGATCGGCTGCCTCTTGTTTATTCCCTTTCTGCTGGTGGACATGGTCGTTGCCAGCGTCCTGCTCAGCGCCGGCATGATGATGCTGCCGCCGGTGATGATCTCGCTGCCGTTCAAGCTCATACTGTTCATTCTCGTGGACGGCTGGGGGCTGCTGGCCAAGAGCCTCAGCCTCGGTTTTAAGTAGCGCCGCATAAGACTCAAAACAGGATTCGCAAGAAAATGAGAAACGAATTATGAATAGCAGCTTCATCCTTTACCTGAGCCGGCACACGCTCGAGACGACCTTGCTTTTGTCGGCGCCGATTCTACTAACCTGTATCGTCGTCGGCGTCGTGATCACGCTCTTTCAGGCGGTCACGTCGATACGCGATATGACCCTGACCATCGTCCCCAAGCTCGTGGCCGTGGGCGTCGTCACGCTGTTCTGCGGCGGCTGGATCCTCGAAGTCGCCCTGCGATTCACCACTGAAATCTTCAGCCAAATCCAGAACATTGGACCCTGACGTATGCCGCTGGCGAGTGAAAAACTGCTTGGCTTTGTCATGGCCCTCACGAGGATTTCGGCGTTCTTTATGGTCCTTCCCGTCTTCGGGTGGGATAGCATTCCGGTCCCGATCAAGGTCTCGCTGACCTTGCTGCTGGCTTTTTTCTTCTCGATGATAATGCCTCTTGCGGTGCCCGTGCAGCAGGCTTCGACGCTGGAGGCCATACTGCTGATCGTCAACGAGGGCACCTACGGGCTGGCTTTGGGACTTGTTGCGGCTATTCTGTTCGGCGCTGTGAAATTTGCGGGGCGGATTATCGAGCAGGAGATGGGTCTGACCATGGCCGAGATTCTGGATCCGCTGACCGGCGAGGAGGCTCAGCCGTTAGGGACCCTGTTAGAGATGATGTTCATTATCATGTTTCTCAGTGCCAATGGCCATCACCTGTTCCTGCTGACCTTGTCCAAAAGCTACGAATCATTTCCCGCCGGCAGTATCCCGACCATATCCGTCCTGACCGGCGGAATCGTGCAAGCGGGTTCGACCATGATGATGGCCGGCCTGAAGCTGGCTGCACCCCTGCTGGCTGCTTCCCTGTTGTTGATGGTCGTTCTGGCCGTGCTGGCGCGACTGGTCCCGGAGATGGACATCCTGTTTATCAGCCTGCCGATGCGCATCGGGCTGGGATTATTGATGGTCATTGCGTTCCTGCCGTTTATCAGCATGTTCGTGACCGAATTCGCCGAGTTGATGGGCAAGCTGGCGCCCGTCTGAGACTGGCCTATGCGCTCCTGACGGACGGAACCGAAAAAGAGCCGGACCCCGTTGCCGAAGCGGGGACAGAATATGGCAGAGTCAGCTTCTGAAAAGACAGAACAACCAACCCCAAAGAGGTTGGAGAAGGCCAGGGCCAAAGGCCAGGTGCCGCAGAGTGAGGAGCTAGCCTCCGTCGCGATACTCCTGGTGCTGGTAGCCGTGATTGCCTTGCTCAGTCCGAACCTGATGCGCTGGGCGCAGATGGAGCTGCGAGAGGGGATGACACCTCACACTAGCGTTTTCGCCGACGCGAAAACGTTCACGGCCTTCGCTTATAGAAAGACGCTCGGCATGCTGCTGATCATGGCCCCCATTCTGGCGGCTCTGGCCGTGACGTCCGCGGCGGCGTGTATCGCCGTCGGCGGCCTGAACTTCGCCCCGGGGGCGCTCGAATTCAAGTTCAACCAGTTCAACCCGATAGCCGGGTTCGGCAAGCTGGTGAACGGCCGGTCTTTGGTCAGGCTCCTGATGTCGATACTCAAGCTCATCCTCGTCTCGCTGATCGCCTGGAAGTATCTGTGGGATAAACTGCCGGTACTGGCCTCGCTTCGATGGGCCTGGTCGGGCCAGATGCTTGCGGTCATCGGAGAAATCATCCTCGGCCTGATGACGCGCATCGGCGTGGCGCTGCTGGTCGTGGCGGTCGCCGACGCCTTCTATCAGAAATGGAAATACAGGCAGGACCTGATGATGACCCGCCAGGAGGTCCGGCAGGAGCACAAGGACCTCGAAGGCTCGCCGGAAATCAAGGGGCGAATCCGCAGAATCCAGTTTGAGACGGCCGCCAGACGCATGTTGAAGGACGTGCCCAAGGCGACCGTGGTCCTGGTCAACCCGACACACGTGGCCGTGGCGCTGCGCTACGAGGCCAAGACGATGGACGCCCCGGTGATGGTGGCCAAAGGCGCCGACCTCTTAGCCGAGCGAATCCGCGAAATCGCCCGCGCGTACGGCGTGCCCGTCGTCAGCAGGCCCGAGCTGGCCCGAACCATCTTCGCCACCGTCGAGCCCGGCCAGCCCATTCCGGCAAACCTCTACGTCGCCGTAGCCGAAGTCCTGGCCCTGATCTATCGCCTCCGCCACAAAAAACGTTAGGGGGCTCGCCCTGGAATTACCCTCGGGCCTTTGTCATTCTGAGGCGGAGCCGAAGAATCTCGTCTTCAATAGACAATAGTAAATCATAAATAGTCAATGCCAATAGCCGCCGAGGACACCGAGAAATAAATCGTAAATCAGAAATCGCCAATAGCAAATCGGCACGTCTTGCCCCTGCTCACTTCTTATACTCCGCTGCGTGTTCCTCGCACAGCCAGCGATACGTATTATCCGGCATCCTAACACGGCGAAGCCTGCCCCACTGACGCGCCTCGTAATTCTTTGGCGCGATTTCCTTGAATAGCTGTGCCAACTGCATCCTCGCGACTCGCTTTTCATCCTCACCGCTCAACTGGTGGAAATCCCGAACCTTGCCTTTTCCCGCCATGTATTCTACGGTACCTGCGGCTTCATCGGTAATGTCCGACTCCGCGCCGCCTTCAAGCTCGAGATGGCCCGCCAGTTCCTTCATGAACGCGACTTCATTTTTTATCGCCGCGAACAGTTCTGGATCAACCGCCACAGGCAGGCCCGCGCAGGCAATCTTGATACCGGCGGCCAGCACTTTAATGCCTGTGGCCAGCTTTGGCGCCGTCTTTTGCCACCATACTCTCGGTTTCTTGAGTGGAATGTTGAAGCCTACCGGATGCGCGCCAGCAGTACACTCACAATAGGGAATTACGTTATATTTCTTATTGAACCAGTTTCTCGGATCAAACACGCTCCCATCGACAGGTGTAATCGCCACTACTGCGGGAGCAGAATTGAAATCACGATTGTCTAACATCTCATCGACCATACCGAGATAACCACGCCATCTGAGCGACACCCGCTGTGCGACCTCTGGCGCCAATTCTCCCTGCCGTTCACGAATCGCAAACACTTCATCGTAGATCTTGTCAATCCAGACAAGCGCAGTTTCTATGTCTCCGATCAAATTCTCCGCCCACTTCGGTTTCTTGGCAAGTTCCTCGCGGAGTTCTTTTACCGTAAGCGCATCCTCCCCAAAACTGCTGAACCCGTACACAAGCCTCTTGGGATCGACAACGTGCCAGCCCCTCTCGCAATCGATGTCCTTGCTCCTCGACAAGGCAAACAGAATCCTTTTCTCCGGATGTGCGCCCTCGCACTCCTGCTCTGTTGCTTCTTCGAACTTCATACAGCCGTACCGGCGCTCGATCTTGAGCCCGTCAAAGAAATCGAAAACTGCCTTCGCAAATCCGTGCAATTGCTCAATCATGTTCTGTGGAAACGCCGCGCGAACCCGGATGCTGATTACACGCTCGCCTTCGTCAAATTCACACAGAGCCTCGCTCGTATATTCTCCATCGCCGACGCGCAGGAAAACACCATTCTGCCAGTAAACACCTTTTGGCATCTCCTTGGTCTTTGCAATCATGTAGTGTGTCTTGACGATAAACCGGCTCATGATCCCCTTTGGAGGGCGCACGTTTAGGTGGTACTGCACCCGCCTTTCCTTCACGCCGGCTATATTGCTCCACGGTATCTCCGGCCGGGCGTCCCCAAATCGAAGCGGAAGCAGGCAACCCGCCAGATCCTCCATGTCGTAGCAAAGCTCGAATTCCTTCATGCAACTGTGGAACGTCGGATAGAGTCCCTGATATTCCTTGTCCCATATCGCCCGCATTCTCTCGTGGGCGATCTCGCCCTTGTCGGCCTCTACCTGCTTATCCTCCATCACCAGGCTGATGGCCTTTGTGAGCCACTGCGGATTGAGCACAACAAAATCGCCCAGTTCCACAGAGTCTTTGAATTGGGTGATCACCCCGAGCGCGGCCATCTGCTCGGCCACCGTCTCGAAGCTCTCATGGCTGATCCCGCTATCGGAGAAGACAGCGTACAATCCGCCCCGGCTCACCTGTGCGTCGCTCTTCGCGCGTTCGCGTATCTTTGCCTCAGCCTTCTGGTAATTCACAGGCCAATCCATCCCCATGATATCCATTTTCGCTGCCGCGTCCTTGATCTCTGCCGCGACGTCATCGATACCCTCTCCACTCTCGCAGCCAACCGCGAAATACCATTTGTCCCCTTGCAGCAGATTTCCGTATCCCGCCTTGAGCTTGTCCAAAGGCCAGCACGGTGTGGTATTCTCGCACTCGCTGGCCACCAATATCACCCGGCTCCGGGGGGCGCGCGCCCGAATCGTGTCGAGCCAGTACTCGGCGCGTTCCATCTTGAATTGCCTGCGGCCATTGATGACCAGCAGGTAAAGGCCACCCGATGTGAGGAAGAACTGATGCGACTGGTGGTTTATCTCCTGGCCCTCGAAGTCCCAGACGTTGAGTGTGATTTCCTTCTCTTTGTTAGTGGGAAACTTAGGGTTTGCGAACCTCCACTGCGCAACCTCAACTCCTTCGGTTCTAATCTGCTTCCTGAATTCGAGGCCTCGCAGCGCGCGGGACACGCACGTTTTTCCTTCGCTGCCGTCCCCTAAGATTAAGAGCTTTGCCTCGTAGCGTTCTTGCCTGCCCTTTGCCAACTCGCGCAGGTATGCCAATATCGCCTTGGTTCCCTGCTTGACGATCTCCGGCGGGGGCGATGTCAGGTCTTTGTTGCCGTCAAGTCTCAACTCCTCCAGATTTATCAACTGTCCTAATTCGGCCGGCACACTCGTCAGTTGATTCTCGGACAAATCGAGCGTCGTCAGATTTGTCAACTGTCCTAATTCGGGCGGCACACTCGTCAGTTGGTTCCCGGACAAATAGAGCATCGTCAGATTTGTCAACTGGCCTAATTTGGCCGGCACACTCGTCAGTTGATTCTCAGACAAATAGAGCTCTGTCAGCTTTGTCAACTGTACTAATTCGGCCGGCAGACTCGTCAGTTGATTCCGGGACAAATCGAGCGTCGTCAGCTTTGTC
>Ga0315295_10000460_pt1 | contig 35346 bp, 32 predicted proteins | sample YL17G14_0_MG_FD_204453 | JGI IMG/M metagenome (GOLD analysis project Ga0315295, IMG submission 204453) | Sediment microbial communities from Yellowstone Lake, YNP, Wyoming, USA - YL17G14_0 | ecosystem: Environmental > Aquatic > Freshwater > Lake > Sediment | place: USA: Wyoming | collected...
CGATCTTTGTGGCCATATCCGCAAGTTTATGTTGAGTCACCTGGAAATCGACTAACCTCTGTCCAAACTGAACCCTTTTTTTTGCATAGTCCAAAGCCCGATCGAATGCCCCTTGAGCCATCCCCAGGGCCTGCGAAGCAACCATCACTCGGGTCTCATCAAAAAATTCCACGACCTGGTGGAACCCCCGGTTAAGTTGTCCAATCAGATTCTCCTTGGGAACTCTCACATTATTGAAGGACAGCTCATTGGTGGGACACATCCACATCCCCATCTTCTCTCCCACATCTGAGATGTCTATTCCTTCCCTGTTCAACTCCACAAGAATGGTCGATTGCCCACGGTAGGTCGGTTTGACATTGAGATCACTCTGACAGAGGACGAGTGCGAATTGAGCGGTCGTCCCATTAGAGATGAAGGTCTTCGTCCCATTGATGATAAACCCATCATCGTCCAGGATGGCCGTGGTGTACATTTGGGTGATATCACTTCCGTGATCCGGCTCTGTGAAGGCGCCCGCGGAGATGGCCTCCCCTTTGGCTAAAGGGATCAAATACTTCTTCTTCTGCTCCTCCGTTCCATGGCGCAAGATGATCTCTGAACAGAAGTTGCAAATGCTCAGGGCGACTCCGATACTGGAGTCCTGACGACAAAACTCTTCTACCACCAACCCATTTTCCAGAATTCCATAGCCCTGGCCTCCATAGGCCTCAGGATAATGCATAGCGATAAAACCAAGTTGGCAGGCCTTCTTTAGAATTTGAAAAGGATAGGAATGATTTTTGGCTAATTCCATAGCAAGTTCTTTATCGAACTCTCCCTTTGCAAATTCGTTAGCGGCCCGCTTGATCTCCTTCTGCTCATCTGAAAGCTCAAAGTCCATTACTCACCTCCCCTTTCACATGGCGAGCCACTAAATCAATATAGTTCATTTCATTAACTTTTCCGGAGGCTTGAAATATTTTCCATCATACCACTGCGGATCATCTGTCTCTTCACGGACCCATCGATAGGGAAGTTCAATGACCGTACCTGGTTTCTCAATGGTTTTCACGGCTCTCAAAGCCTCTCTGATGATCTGCATCTGTCCTACCTTGTCCCCTGGTTTCCCTAAGGTAAAACCAAATGGATACTCCACGGCCACTGCCCTTGGAACAAGAAGCCGTTCAAGCACGTAAGGCATCAGACTAACTTGAATCGTACTGATTCCGGCTTCTTCAATTAAGCGTTGAATCACCCCTACAGAGTGATTGCAAAGAGGTCAAGCAGGGGTCATAAAAACCAGATCTACCTTTTCTATATGGAGGCGGATAGCGACTTCGACTCCGAATCGTAAAATGAGGTCCTGCGTATTCGGGATATTCCCTTGAAACGAATAGTGATTCTCCGACAGCAAACCAATTTCGCCTTTGTTTTTCAGTTCAATAAATCGGTCAAGAGGAAACAGGACGTTGATATCTTTTTGAACACCGCTCTTATTGTAGTGTCGATGTGCTATTTTTATCTTTTCTCTGGGGACATTTCGCGGAATAATACGATATGTCGGATCACCCCACCCAGGGTCCTGTTTCTCCCTTTCCATATCGTAAGGCTTCTGCTCTCCTTCGATATATAGTCCTCCTGTTGTCACCAAAGCTACTTTGCAATCCTTTAGTTCCTTATTTAAAGGTGTAAATGGGCAGGTGTCATAACGAAGATATGGGAAATTTTTCATCACTATCTCAACATAAGGGGGAGTAAATCTGAAACTATCCATTAGACACGTTACCTCCTTTCAATAGGTTCTTTACACTTTTTTCTGATACTAAATTCCCTTCTTGAAATAGATTGCCTCTACTTCTTGAACCAATAGCCGATTTCATCTTTCTTAAAAAATCGGACTAGATCACCAATCTTGATCGATCCCTCGTTCATCCTTTTAACCCTGGCTGTAACCTTTATACCTTCATCTAATTCGACAATCGCAATGTCATAAGGAACTTGGTCCTTGAACGATTCAGGGGCCGCATAAATTGTGGTAAATGTATAGATCCTCCCCGTCCCTGATGTCGTCAATTCTTTAAGGGATTCGTGACCACATTTTGTACAAAGATATTTAGGGGGGATATGGAAGGTTCCACAAACTTCACAATGAAGAATGATCATTTGATGTTCATTTGACATTTCTAACTTAATCCTTCTTCTTTAAAATATTGACCGTACATACCTGTCCCGTGGCCCCGAGATTATGGGTGAGTCCAACCTCAGCGTTTTTAACCTGATTTTCATGCTCCCCACGCAACTGCTTGACAACTTCAAAAACTTGGCCTATTCCTGTTGCGCCAATTGGATGTCCCTTCGAGATTAAACCTCCGCTTGGGTTAATTGGGATTTTCCCCCCAATATGAGTCAATCCTTCTTCGACTGCAAAGCCTCCTTTGCCTTTAGCAAAGAAACCCAGATCTTCACTGTCCACAACCTCAGCAATAGTGAAACAGTCATGCAATTCGACCACATCAATGTCTTGGGGAGATAGGTGAGAAATTTCAAAGGCCTTTTGAGCTGCCGAAACACTGGCTATGAGTGTAGTGGGGTCATCCATTTCATAAGTTGTACTATACCCAGTCGTTTGAACAGAGGCTAAAATATCGATTGGCTTCTTATGAAACTGATGGGCAATCTCTGAAGGACAGAGGATCGCTGCTGCAGCACCATCACTGATAGGGCAGCAATCGTATAGCTTCAGTGGATCAGCAACCATCCGCGAAGCCATTACCTCTTCAAGAGTAGTCTTATTCCGAAATCGAGCCCGTGGGTTTGAAATACTATTGGTATGGTTCTTCACCGAAACCAAACCCAAATGTTGGATTTTGGTTCCATATTGATACATATGACGCCTGGCAATTAACGCAAAAAACCCAGGAAAGGTCAAACCTGTTCGGCCTTCTGTCTCTTGGTCAAGTGCCGAAGCTATACCTTCAGTATTTTTTTCTGTTGTGGAAGAACTCATCTTTTCAACTCCGGCCACAAGAACGAAATTTGCTAATCCTGAAGCAATAAGAAGGTAACCATGGCGAAAGGCAATGGCACCGGAACAGCAGGCTCCCTCTACCTTGGTACAGGGTATATCCTTAGGTAACCCAAGACTGTTCGCCACAAGAGGTGCAATGGTCTCCTGGCCAAGCAGAATTCCTGAGATGAAATTTCCTAAGTAGAATGCCTCGATGGCATTTTTCTCGATCCCTGCATCCTTGATGGCCTCATTACAGGCAAATGTGGCGATCTCCTTCAAAGACTTTCCCTCTAAGATTCCAAAGGGCGTTGTCCCGATCCCGATAATAGAAACCCCTCTCATACTGACTCCTTTTCTGAACGAATATTTTCAATTTCGTCCAAATAATATCCCTTTTACTTAAATTCATTTAAATATTTTTAATGGGAGGGTTTTTAAAAACTGTTACAATTAACTCTAAAAACCTTGTTTATTAATTTCCAAAAAGCTTTATATCTCTAAATAGCCTTCATTTCCGAACATAATCTTTTTTATAGGGTGTTGGAAATGAAGGGGCTGCGTCCAACTGGAGACCTGCGTAACTGATTGGATATCGAATTCCTTTCTTATGTAGTGCCTCCAAGCCGTTCACGGCCTTCTCCATCATTTCCGCAGGAAGGGCCATGACGAGTTCGTCATCCTGAGCATTGCCATATCGACGCTCTCCGTAACATGGAATGGTTAAAGAAGGTTTCTTTCGCAGGTAACACCTCGCAATCACATCGGAACATGAGGACTCTCCTACGCAGTAAAATTCCATCACTTCATAGTCTTCAAACTGAAGTCCGTTGATGAGGAGTATCATTTGGGCAGGATTCGAATAAACCAGAATGATATCTGGGTCGAAGATATTATGCTTCAGGGGGGCCATTAATACCGCTTCATGTTGTCCTACCGGAAGCCGTGGGATCGCTTCTTCACACTTTTTAGCATCTTCTCTTGTCTTTGTCCAAAAGATACCGCGCATAGTCCCATCCTTGATGTTTTCTGGAACCTCCGTAAGTCCAATGATGGAAGCGCACATGAGTAAAATGATATCGTCAAGATCACACCCCACAGTCCAGCCAAAGGTTCTTACGACAGTGAAAAGTTGGCATAAGGTGACCTTATGTTTCATACGCCGAAGTTGAGGAATGTCAGAAAGAGTTTCTCTACTCTTAAGAAGCTTAAATGCCACAGGAAAAGTTTTAAGGCGCAACAAACATTCCATCCCTTGAGCCAGTTTTTCCCAATCACGACTCGTCTCCATGTTCTGTCTCCTTTAATTAAAGTTTAAAGCTACCTAATTTGAAATTTTAAATAATTCCAAACACTTATACTTTTGACTTCTGATCAGAAAAATATAAAGGGTTAGATATCAAGGTAAAACGTTTAGTGCTGACAGAAATGACCGATCTCCATTTTTAGTATGAAAATGGCCAGAGTTTAAAATAAGAGAATAAATCTCTCCAGATCTTAGCCAGCCCATCAGGCTCAAAAATTAAAAATAGCATGATAGAGAGTCCGAAGAAAATTTCACGCCCTCCGCTGACCAAACTCCCCAAATCAACATGGGGCAATATCCTAGATACAATTTCTAATATCGACTCCAAAACGAAAGGTAGTATGGTCATAAAAAAACTTCCAAGGAGGACTCCAAAGAGTGACGTCACCCCTCCTACAATGACCATTGCTAAGTATTCTATAGAAAGACCAATAGAAAAATTTTCCGGAGGGACTAAAGTTAACATATGGACTAATACAGCACCGGCAATACCCGCATAAAATGAGCTGATAGCGAATGCAAAGAGTTTATACTTCCATAACTGTATTCCAAGGACTTCGGCGGCAAGATCTCGGTCTCTGATGGCCTGAAAAGCCCTACCCACCCTGGTCAGTCTTAAGTTGGCAGTTAACCAAAAAAGAATCACAACAAGAAATAAGACCAAGTAATAATATTTTTTATAAGGGCTTATGTCCATGCCAAAAAGAACCGCAGGAGTTAAGTTGATACCTTTGGAACCGCAGGCCCACTCCCAGTTCCATATTATAAAAAATATAATATAATGGCCCGCAAGCGTAGCTAACGCCAAGTAAAACCTCTTCAGCCTTAAGGCTGGTGTTCCAACAATGGTGCCGATCACAGCAGCAACAATCCCAGCAGAAGGAATAGTGATCCATAGAGGAGCATTTAGCTTACTGGATAATATTCCCGCTGTGACTCCCCCGACCCCAACAAAAATCCCGTGGCCAAGAGAAATCTGTCCTGTCATCCCCAATAAGATGTGAAGCCCACATACTGCAATAATAGCAATACCCCATATATTCATAATGTAAATTAAATAATTACTTAATAGGGCTGGTAAGAAAAGGAAAAAAGCAATAAAAAAAATGAAACACCCTTTTCTAAAATTAGTTTGAAAAATGGAAAAAGTTTCATCGTGGGCGTAATTTTCATGAAATTTCCCTGCTGTTAGTCTTGACATATTGAATCTCCACTTTTTGTATTATATTCTTTCTATTTCTTTTATACCGAAAAAGCCATAAGGATATACAAGAATCAATATTAAAAGTACAGAGATCGGCACAATTTGAGATATCGGGATTATCCCAAAAATAGGATCTAAATATCCAATGGATAAATATTCCAATAGACCAATAATAAAGCCTGCAATAACAGCCCCCTTAATGCTTTCTAAACCCCCCAATATGATCACTGGGAAAATGACAATCATAATATTTTTTAATTCAATATGTAAAACGGAGAGATTTGCAAGGATGATCCCAGTGAAGCCAGCTATTACACCTGCCATACTCCAGGCTAATATAAGCATCCTGGGAATATTAATCCCGACAGTGTATGCCCCCATTTCATCGTTTGCAACTGCCCTCATGGCAATTCCTTTAATAGACTTTCTAAAAAATATACCTAAAGAGACAAGGACAACTGTCAGAATAGATATACTCATTAAATAGAGCGACGGTATTTTTATAACACCCAAACTCATGGGGGTGAGAGGTACAATGCTTGGCAAAACCAGATGTTGGGAGCCCCAAATAATCCGTACGATCCCACGAAGCGTCATGGAGAGGCCTATGGTCACCATAATCGTATTGATGACAGTAGACCTTCCCACAAGGGGTCTCAATATCAGTCGTTCAATGATAAAGGAAACAACCACCATGCAAAGAATGACCATGGGGAGGGTTACCCAGATAGGGAAATTTAATTGAACCAAGCCCAAATATGTTATAAACGCCCCCAGAAGTACAAATTCTCCATAGGAAAAATTTAATACCTTCGAAGTCCTATATACGATAACAAAACCCGTAGCGGCTAAGCTATATATTCCTCCAACCATGATTCCCGTCATGAAGAGCTGTATAAAATAAACCATTTTGTCTTCCTTCCGTCGTGCTTTAGAAACTTACATCCATATGGTTAATAAAGGGATTTAAACAATTCTTCATGTCTTTTCATAATAATATCTCTCCGGATCTTCGCTGTATAAGTTATTTCTCCAAGTTCCGGGTCTAATTGCTTTTTTAATAGCCCAAATCTCTTGGGTCTCATCTGCTTTGGGATGAGTTCATTGATCCTGTTAAATTCACCCTCAATTAACTTATAGACTTCGGGCTTACTGGCAAGGTCAGTAAAAGTGGTATATGGAATATTTCTACGCTCAGCCCAGTTTCCCACCACCTGCATATCAATTTGAAACAACATGACAATATAGGGTTTTTGATGACCAAAAGCTACCGCTTCTCTAATGTAAGGACTAAATTTAAATTTTGTTTCCAGATATTGGGGTGAAAAAGAAGTGCCACCTTCTGTTTTCATCATCTCTGTCAGTCGATCGATAACGACGAGGTGTTTATCCTCATCGATAAACCCGTAATCTCCGGTGTGTAACCATCCATCTCTTAGTGTCTTTGCAGTAGCCTCTGGATTGTTATAATATCCGAGGAAAACAGAAATACCTCTCATCCTTATTTCGCCAATATCTGTGATATCAACCTCTATTCCTTTCAAGGGTTTCCCCACGGATTCAAGTTTTATATCATCATTTCGATGAACAAAGGCTATGCCGCTCGACTCAGATTGGCCAAAGATTTGTTTAATATTTATGCCGAGGCCTCTAAAAAAAAGCACTACATCTGGTCCTAAAGCGGCACCTCCAGTATAAACATAAAGAACATTGGAAAGACCGAAGTAATCTCGGACTTTCCTTAATACTACGACTTCTGCCAAATTCTTAAACAATTTATCCTTCCATGGAACAGGTTGCTTCTTCAATCTTTTTTCCTCAGTTTTCACGGCATAGTTCAACAGCCAACGGTATGCTATACGCTTCAAAGGAGAGGTATCATTGATCCCAATCTGAATGCTTGCCTGTATTCCTTCCCACATTCTTGGAGGTTGAAACAGGACCACGGGTGCAATTTCCCTTAGATCTCGCATGATGGTATTGTTGGATTCTGGGAAATTTACTATAAATCCAGAGACAATGGCCCAAGCGATAGACATCATCCGCTCTCCAGTCCATGCAGTCGTTAAACTCGATACATAATTCTGATCGCTTCTCACGGGGTCTATTTCATTCATGCCTTGGGCCATGCTGATAAAATTTTGACTACTCAGGACAGCCATTTTAGGCAAACCTGTTGTTCCGGAAGTAGTACTTAGCAAGCAAGGACCATGAGAGTCCAACTTCTTCACAGCTTCATCTGGTCTACCTGGATTTTTTTTAAGCTCCTCTTTTCCCAACTCCAAAAGCTCGTCAAAAGACATAAAGATGGGGTCATGATAATGAGCCACCTCTTTAAATTCGGGAACGAGGATATGTTGGATTTTGGGAAGTCTTTTTCTAAGATCTAGAACCTTATCTGCTTGCTCCTGATCTTCGGCCAGCACAACCTTGGAATCAGAAATATCAAGATAGTGGTAGATCATTTCTCGGTCTTCAATTTCCGAAAATATCCCAAATGGAAGGACACCCATGATCATAGCCCCTAATTCAAGATAGATCCATTCTGGGCGATTTCGACAGAGAAAAGCAACAATATCTCCCTTTTTTATTCCTAACCTTTCAAGGCCTAAAGCTACCTGTTTAGCATTATTGGCATACTCACCCCAGGTAATCACTTTCCATTTTCCGTATCTTTTCCACCGCAAGGCAATATCATTGGGTCTTTCCTGTGCATGTTTGAAAAGAAGAGTTGGTAATGTTTGAAAATTATTCATAGGGAACTCCCCTTCTTTCCTTATTGAAAAATTTTACCCTTCGCTAACTCTCATCTTTTTTCTTAAAATTCTATTCGACAACATCATTCAACTTTGCTCTGAATCAGAGCTTCTATATACGTCAACATATGTCAACTATTCCAAAATTTTTCCTAACACCCCAACAGACGAGCAATAAGCATTCGCTGGACTTCGCTGGTGCCTTCCCCAATCTCATTGATTTTAACTTCCCGCCACCATCTTGAAACAGGATATTCATTTATGAAGCCGTAACCCCCGTGAATCTGAACAGCCGAATTTGCCGCACGATTCGCTGCTTCTGAAGCAAAAAGTTTGGCCATATAGCACTCTTTCCTGAAATCCTCTCCTTGATCTGCCAGCCAGGCTGCCTTCAGATACATTAATCGCGCAAGTTCAATTTCAGTCGCCATGTCTGCAAGCTTAAAAGAAACTCCCTGAAACTTACAGATAGGTTGACCAAATTGGACACGAACCTTTGCGTAAGATAGGGCCTCATCCAAACAGGCTTGTGCAAGACCCACAGACATAGCAGCCACCGATATCCGTCCAGTGGCCAAAACTTGAAGGTGATGGGCAAAACCGCGACCCGGTTCACCGAGCAAGCTTTCCTTTGGGACTCTGCAATCCTCAAGGGCAACTGGGTGAGTATCCGAGGCACGCCAACCTAATTTTGAATACTTAGATTCAATGATGAAGCCTGGTGTATTCACAGGAATGATGATGCTATTGATGACATCCCTATCTGTCTCCGAATTTCTGATTTTTACAGTAGTGATCATGACAGACGCATTCTTTAACCCTACATTGGTAATAAATTGCTTTCGGCCATTAATAACCCATTCATCCCCAACTAAAAAAGCCCTTGTTATGCTGGCTGATGCGTCCGAACCTGAATCCGGTTCTGTAAGACCAAAAACACCGATTTCCTTACCTTGAGCCATGGGGATCAGCCAACGTTGCTTTTGCTCTTCGGTACCAAAAGTATACAGGAGGTTTGCAACAACTGTTGTGGTCACATCCAGAAGGGTTCCCAGGGAAATATCGCCCCAGGATATCTCTTCAATACAGAGCATCATCGACACCCAGTCGCCCCCTACTCCTCCATATTTTTCAGGAAAAGGAATGCCCATGAATCCGAGTTCCCCCATTTGCCCGGCGACGTCATAAGGAAATTCCGCCTTTTCATCCATCTCAAAGGCCCTCGGTCTGATTACTTTCTCGGAAAATTTACGAGCCATTTCACGAAACATTTTTTGTTCCTCTGTTAATTTAAAGTCCACAAAACCCTCCTTTAAAAATTTTGACCTTATTCACCATCAAATAGAGCGATGATCTTCCTCTTCAGATGAAAAATTTCTAATCAGATTATTCCTTTTTTACGTAATCCATCAATTGCATCAATTGAGTATCCTAACCCTGTTAGTATTTCGTTGGTTTGTTGACCTAAAGTTGGCGGGGGCATCCGAATACTCGTAGAACTTTCGGAAAATTTCACCGGGAAGTTGACCTGGGGAAGGCTTTTTCCCTGAAGATCCAAAATAAAAAGGTCTCTTCCCATTAAATGAGCGTCCGCAAATGCCTCATCTGGCCAAAGCACAGGGCCGTAACAGATATCCTCTCCCTCAAATATTTCGAGCCATTCCGACAAATGTCTCTTTTCTATGACCTCTTTGATTTCCTGTCGCACCCTGTTACCACTGGACCCGACTTCATATTGTTTATCGTTTAAATCCTCCCTCGATATGGCCCGACAAAAGTTCTGCCAAAATTTTTCCTCAATGAGACCGAGGGTCAAGTAACGGCCGTCCTTTGTTTTATAGATGTCGTAGCAAGGGACTTGCCCATGAATAGGAAAAGTCGACTGACCAATCCCTTTAGCAAAAGCGTTCGCCTGGTTTACCAGGTTAAATGAAACCATACAGTCTGTGATGGACAAGTCAATAGCCTGACCCCCACCCATAACTGACCTCTGAATAACCGCAGACATGACAGCCATCGCCAAAAAGGCACCGCCCGTCATATCGGCTTGGGGTAGATTGGGTAGAGTGGGTGCAGAACCGTCTGGCCCCAGAGGAGCCAGACAACCAGCTATTCCCTGGTAGTTAAGGTCGTGTCCTGGTTTATTCCGGTTTGGACCCGTCTGACCGAATCCTGTGAAAGAAACCATAATCACCTTGGGATTGATGCGTTTGAGGTTTTCATAGCTAATTCCCAATTTTTCCTTTACATCAGGGCGGAAACTTTCAATAACACAATCGTAATCCTTTAAGAGTTGATGAAAAATATTTAGACCTTCCTTGTGACGGAGGTCTAAAGTAAGACTCCGTTTGTTTCGATTACTTAGAAGAAAAAGCAGCCCCATCCCCTCTAACATCGGAGGCATCCATCTCATATAATCACCCCTACCTGGCTCCTCGATTTTGAGCACATCTGCCCCTAAATCAGCTAATAACATTGTTCCATAATCATTGGGCAGAAGACGACCTAAATCAAGAATTTTTAGGGAGTTAAGGGGGCTATTTCTCTCCATCAAAAGATTCCTCCTCCTCGTCAACTGTAATTTTTTTGTGTGAAGTGAAAAAGGGATAAAGATATCCCTTTTGACAGTGGGGATTTCTGAACATCGAGACTAAAATAAGATCACCTATTCCGTCGAAAATCAGCACAATGGAGATTATTGAATTTTTCTCCGATCCTGAACAACCGGCTCATCAGGAGAAATGGAACCTTCCTCAACCAACTCTACCCGGGCTGTTAAGCGTATTGCCGCCTTCAGTTCAGAGATGAGGATGTTTTCAAGGTCTCTCGTTTTTTCCTTGCCCCGATGTTCAATACGAATGATGAGTTCATCCCTTATATCGGGCCTGTCCACGATGATCTGAAATCGACCTAATTCCTTAAATCGTTCAACCACCTGAGCCACTTGGCGAGGAGCGACGAACATCCCCTTTATCCTCGGAACATCACTGACCCTTCCCAATATTCTTTTAATCTTTGGAGAATGACGACCACAAGGGCATGGTCCCTCGGAGATACCTTCGGTGAGATCTCCTGTTCTGTATCGAATGATAGGCATTACCTTACGGCCAAAGCAAATACTGACGATCTCGCCGCTTATGCCTGGTTGAACTTGTTCTTTCGTTTGTGGATCAATAATCTCCAAAATATTATCAGCATAAAAGTGCATACCGCCCCCATACTCACACTCAGCGGCCACCCAACCTATCTCATTCGTAGCATATAATTCGCGTACTTCTGCCCCAAAAGTTTTGGCCAATCCAACTTTGTCTTGTTCAGAACGAATTTCTCCTGTAACGATAATTAGTCGAACATTCAGATCCTTGGCTGGGTCAAGGCCCATGTCAAGAGCAGTCTGGGCGAGGGTTTGGGCAAATGTAGGAAAGGCAAAAATAATAGTAGCCCTTGTTAGTTTTAGAATTTCCACATGGGTTTTGGTTTGACCAACTCCACCTGGAATCACATTACAGCCAATGCGCCGGAAAGCCGAATCGAGAGTCGTCCCAGCGAGGACCCAATGATAATTAAAAGTGATATCGACAATATCTTCTTCACGCGCACCACATATATATAAGCAAGTAGCGCACTGATCGACCATATGATCGTAGTCGTCCCGACTAAACGGTACAAGCAATGGTCCGGGGGAATAGTAGGTACAATTGATTTTTTCTAATGATTCAGCCAGAAAGGTACCGAAGGGAGGGGTCTGAGCCTGGTTTTCAATGATTTGGCTTTTTGTTATGAAAGGAACCTTTTTGAAGTAGTCATCCAATCTCTGGATATCTCCTGGATGTAGACTGATTGAGTCCCATTGTTTTCGATAAAATTCTGAGTGGGCATAGGCGTGTCCCATTAACGAGGTCAATCGTTCTAATTGGAGCTCCTTAAGCTTGATAGGAGTTACGGTCTCTAATTCTTTATTCCAATAAAGCCTGTTTTGCATCTTGGCCTCTCTTTCCCATCCATCATGAGATCAAACGATATGAAAAGTCCGTCACTCTCCCAACCCTTTCTTCCTTGTAAATTACCTTGACGCCCGCCCCAACCTTTAGCTTCTTAAGAGCTGAAGAGAGATCACTGAGATCAACCCCATCGACAAAGTTCACCATAGAGGTATCTGCCCCATCAAGTTTGACATAGCCAATAACATAAGGAGGTTTCGGTAATCCAGGAAAGGGTTCGTAGATAATGGAAAAACACGTTAAAGTCCCTTCGTTACCTACTTCAACCAAGTTGTAGACTCGGACAAAACATCGTTCACAATAAGACCGGGGTGGCAAGATTACTAAACCGCACTTATCACATTTGGTAGCCATGATCTTCCCCTCATCACGAAGAGTAATAAGAAATTTGCTTGTGATTTTTCCAGCGGCGTAATTATAATGGATATTCCACTCACCAGGGATTTCAATCATTTCCTTCTTTTCCATCCTGTCCTCCTAAAATAGATTTTTATCTGGGTTCATCCGATAATATGGTACACGTGTGAATCTGCAAAGATCCGCCCATACCCGTGGCAACAGCCCGTTTCACATTCTTTACTTGCCTGGCTTCAGCTTTTTGCATCACTTGCAATGCTGCTTCGGCCACTCGAACAAGGGCAGTAATACTAATAGGATTAGTACATAAAACGCCGCCAGAGGGATTGACTGGTAATTCTCCATTCAATTGAAAGGCACCGTCTTTCTCCATTTGTGCTCCTTTTCCTTTGGGGCAGAATCCAAGGGCTTCCACCGCGGCAATTTCCATATTGCTAAAAGGACCATAAATCTCTGCTACATCGATTTGTTTTATGGGAAGATCAATGCCTGCCATGTCGTAAGCCCTTTTTGTCGCAATGGCAAGATCATCAAAATCTGCATGATCATTAAAAGGCATATCCATTTTGTCTCCCATGAAGACAGTATTTGTGCACTCTTGAACCCCTGTCACCCAAGCGGGTCGAGTAGATAACTCTTTGGCCTTCCTTTCACTGGCCAGAATGACAGCACAACCACCTGAAGAACGAGGGCAGGCTCCCAATAGTGTAATGGGCCAGCATATAACCCTGCTCGATAATACCTCTTCAGTGGTCACAGCCTTCCTGATGTGGGCATGAGGATTTAAAAGGGCATTCGCATGGCAACGAACAGAAACCCGGGCGAAATCTTCCATGGTTGTTTTATACCGGTGCATATGCCTTACTGCTTGAAAAGCGCACATATTGATCGCATTAAGGGCAAAATCACGCTCCCAAGCAGGTTCCCATATCTGATTCAAGATAAACTGGGTATCTGGACTTTCACCAACCTTTTCTGCCCCTGCAACCATTACTAAATCAAAGATTCCGGATGCCACATGGAAGTACCCGGCTTGAAACGCAGATCCTCCCGTTGCCCCACCAGTATTGACCCTTAAAAAGGGCTTATTTCTGCCACCCACTGCACCAACGAACCACCTTTCCACAGCATCAATTCCAAATAGAGCGGTAGGGGCCACTCCTACCACAACGGCCTCGATATCGTCCAATGATATTTTCCCATCTTTAACAGCCAGATGGGTTGCCTCCTGGGCGAGCTCAACTAAAGTTGAATCAGGTCGATAATACTTGAAATTACTTTGGCCAACTCCAATAACCGCCACGTTCCTTAGCATTCCGATTCCTCCCTAATTATTGACCTTTAAGAATAATAACTGTATTGCCCTGCCCACAAAACCCATAAGTTCCATGGGCCAAAGCAGTTCTTATTTTACGATTTGCCTGATTGCCTGCTTCACCTCGTATTTGCATGGCCGCCTCTGCTACCCCAATCAGGCCACCGCAAAAGACCGGGTTGGAACATAAAGCCCCTCCAGAAAGGTTAACAGGTAAATCGCCATCCCTTAATGTTACTCCCTGTTCTATTAAACACTTGCCCTCCCCAGCATTGCATAAGCCAAGGGCTTCATAATTGATTAATTCGTGATAGGCAGTGATTTCTTGAATCTCAATCAAGCCAATTTCTTTCCGAGGATCATTTATTCCAGCCATTCGGTAAGCCATTTTAGCCGCCCCTCGTAAAGATTCAATATGATTAAGATTCCTGCTTCCCAAGTAATAAGTATCCGTGGCCCAACCAATTCCAGAAATCCAGACAGGTGATCGGCCAATTTTCCTCACATGATTTGAAGAAACTAAAACCAGAGCACATGCACTGTCAGATTCGGGTGGTAAATCAATCCGTCGCAAAGGCCAAGCGACCAGAGGAGAATTCTTTATTTCATCTGCGGTAACCGGTTGTTTTAAATGGGATAGAGGATTTTTGGCACCATTTGCACGATTTTTAATAATCACCTTAGCAGCATCTTCTGGTGTGACTCCAAATGAGTTAGTATACACCCCGGCTTGCAAGGCAGCAGTGCTAATATAGTTGAGTCCAATCGGTCGATTAAAGAATGGCTCACAACTCAAATTGGTTACTTGAAGAACCGGAGTCTCGGAGCACTTCGTCCAACTGACCACCAATGAAACGTCATAAACGTTTGATGCCAGTCTCATATAGGCCATAGCCACGGCTGTTGAACCGTCTTGGCATACCTTTATTTCATCTTTTAAATAGGCTCCCGCCGGGCAGGCCAATACCATGCTGCAAATAGCCCGACCATCAAGCTGGTCAGAGGCTGCTAAAACCACATTGTCGACCGCCTCCCTTTCTATACCAGCATCATCAAGGGCAGCCCGGGTAACTTGAAAGATGATCTCATTCAAAGACTTACTCCCAATTTTTGCCTCACATGGAATACGTCCAATTCCGACAATGGCAACTTCCTGTCCCACTTTTTTTCCCTCCTTTAAATGACTATCACTCCTTTTGTGGTATGAATGAACAAACAAATCTTCGATCTATTTCATGGGTGTATTTAGCATAATCGTTTTCATATCAATTTGTTAATATATTTAAGTTGCTCCTTTGAGAGATCATTTTTAAAAAAATAACTATTAAACCTCATTTCCAGCAGTTTTTCAGCAAATAGGCGACATTCAATCAGTTTGTTGACATCTATCCCAGTGGAAATCCCCCTCTCCTCAAAAAAGTAGACTAAGTACTCTGTGGGTATATTCGTGGATTGTTTCTTATTAACGACACCGTTTCGATATATCTTTTGCAAATCCCTGTGTACCCCGACTCCACCAATAACAGACTTAAAGGTTCGAATCCCTTCCTGATAGGCAGCGAGGACATTAACCAACCCTAATCCCCTGTTATCATGGAAATGAACTGCCAGGGTAGAACTTTCCATTTCGTTTAAGTAAATTCTCAAGTGTTTTTTAATCAGATTTGGATTAGCTATACAAAACTCATCATTAAGACAAACCTCATAACAACCCAATTGAATTAATTTTGCGACCAGTCCTTTAACATCTCGATAGAGATGAGAGTCCATTCCCGGATATCCAAAAGCTCCCCCAATATAAGCGCTTACTTTAATAGTGTTAGTCTTAGCAATTTCGATAATGGCGCCAATTTCTTTTAAGGTCTCTGCTCTGCTTCTATTCTGTGTCATATAGCTGAGTTGATCTGTAAGAAAGATCCATACTACAATTTCATCAGCATTGCAGGCGACTGCATTGCGACACCCTGTTTCATTAGGGACGAGTACTTGGCAAATATTTTCTGATTTTTTATTGATCCCTCGCAGCACCTCAACAGCATCTTTCATTTGGGGAATCGTTTTAGGATGGACGAAGGAGGTTACCTCTATTTTGCGGAATCCAGCATCGAATAACTTGCTAATGAGAGCTACTTTATTTTCTGTCTCAATAAATTTCGGGTGACTCTGGACACCTTCCCTCGGACCAATTTCAATGATTGTAATTTGCGGTTCCATTTTCATAAAAAATCAACTGATAAAACCATTTCCAACTTCAGCAAAATATGTTCCAAAATATTATAAAATTCTTTTAAGGGACAACTAAACTGAAAATCCAAAATAAAATTAATTTCGAGAAAGATGTTCCTACACTTCGATCATTTTATATTGAGGTTTTCTTCTCTCTACAAATGCTTTCAAGCCCTCTAAAGCAGTAGGAGATTGGATGTATTTTAAAAAAACCGATTTTTCAAATTCTAAACCTTTTCTGACTATTGGCTTAAAATTATAATTAATTAATTCTTTCATCTTGCTTAGAGTATGAGGGGATTTTTCTGTAAGATTCTTTAACAATTCTTCCAGACAGGATTCCAAATTTTGTATGGGCACGGCCCTATAAACTAAACCCAATTGTTCCGCTTCCTTTCCTGTAAGCCAGCGTCCTGTAAAAAGTAATTCTCTTGCTTTATATAGTCCTAAAAGAAATCCTAAACGCTGAGTCCCTCCAGCTCCTGGTAGCATCCAATAATTTGAATGTTGATCCCCCAGACGAGCTGTCTCTGAAGCGATGATAATGTCACAGGCTTGAAGGAGTTCGAAACCACCGGCTAAGGCATAATCCTGCACGACCGCCACAACAGGAATAGGACAATCCTCTATACTGTTGATGGCTTTATTAATTTGACCAATATATTTTTCTATTTTTTCTATATCATCTATAATGGTTAATAAAAATTTAAGATCTGCCCCGGTACAGAATGCCCTCCCTGCCGCCTTAATGACAACGGCTGAGAGATTTTTTTCGGTGGACAATTTCAAAATCGTTTCTTCGAGTTGTTGCATCATCTCATAGCTCATGGCATTTAACGCATGAGCCCGATTTAATGTGACATAAGCGACTCTGTGTTTTACCTCTTTTAAAATGAGATCATTTTCCATTCTCAACTCCACTTGAATTAAATTTTGTAATTAGGATAATGGATGTTCCTTCCCAAAAAAACTTCGGTTAAATTCGGGGTCTTTCAAAACGGCTTTAGGGTCACCGATTGCAATTAAATTCCCAAAATTTAATACACCAATTCGATCCGATATGTCGAAAACTGTCCTCATATCGTGTTCGATCATAACGATGGTGATACGACGAAATTCTCTCACGGTAAGAATATAACGCACCATATCTTCTCTTTCTTCCAAACTCATCCCTCCCGTTGGTTCATCTAAAAGAAGGACTTCTGGTTGGGATGCCAGAGCTCGAGCTAAATCCACACGTTTTTGGATTCCCCACGGTAAGGAGCCAACCATTTCTTTCCGATAAGGTTCTAAATCCAAAAGATCTACAATCTCTTCTTCAATCATGCCCCTGTGGGTTGTTTCTTCCTTAGAAGCGAATCCCTTGTAGATCAGTGCCTGAAGCATGCCAGTCCGCATCAAGATATGCCGTCCTGTTTTAATGTTATCCAATACAGACATGTGCCGGAAGAGTTCAGCGTGCTGGAATGTTCTGCTAATTCCTCGGGTTATGATTTTATGTGATTTTAAACGGGTTATCTCTTCACCCTTAAAAATAATTTTCCCGGCATTAGGGTGTAAAAAGGCGCTGATACAATTTAATAGGGTTGTCTTCCCCGCACCATTGGGTCCTATCAATGAAAATAATTCCTGAGGCATGACGGAAAGACTTACATTATTTACAGCCTGTATGCCACCGAAAGATCGACTGACTTTATCAATCACGATAATGGGTGTATTTTTTTCCATAAATAAGCCTTATATCGCTAATCGTTAGGTTCGGGGGGTTAAAAAAATGAATGCTAACTCCCAAGAAGGTACCTAAGATCATTCTGAAAACCATCTCTTTTTTCGCCGGTAGAATTTAATATCCTTCATCTCCTTCTTTTCCGATCCTATGATTCCGAGATAAAATTCTTTGACATTTTTTTGGTCTTTTATCTCATCTGGTTTACCTTCTAATACTATTTGTCCCTTTTCTATGATATAGACATAATTAGACAATGCCAAAGCGTTTTCAGCAAATTGTTCCACCAGTAAGATAGTAATTCCCCTATCTTTGTGTAGATGTTTAAGGATTTCTAAAATTTTAGCAACCAGGAGAGGGGCCAACCCGAGAGAAGGCTCGTCACAAATGAGGAATTTAGGTTTTGCCATTAATGCCCTTCCTATGGCCAACATCTGTAGCTCACCACCAGAAAGGTATCCAGCTATCTGATCCCGTCTTTCTTTTAAAATAGGGAAGTATCCATAAATGGTTTCAAGATCCCCCTCGAAAGTAGGATCTTTTCCTCTGACATATGAACCCACAAGGAGATTTTCTTCAGTGGTTAATTCAGTAAAAATCCTTCTCCCCTCGGGCACCAGTACAATTCCCATTTTGGTAATTTTCTCCGGCCTCAGAGTGTCAATTCGTTGTCCATGATATTTTATTGTGCCTGCTGTTACTTCCCCTCTTTCTATAAAGAGCAATCCAGCGATTCCCTTTAGAATAGTGCTTTTCCCTGATCCGTTCGGACCTAAAAAAGTGACAAACCCCTTGTCAGGGACAGAAACGGATATACCCTTAACTGCTAAGATATAGCGTTGATAACGAATTTCAACGTTATTCAATTCAAGCATTTTAAATCAATCCTCCTCAATAGGAAGTAACTCTTTAAAAATTGAGGTTCCATCTAGTCAGCTCTTGAAGCTCCCCGCCCTTTCGGGCGGTGAGCTTTTATGGGTGTCCACAAGAAATAAGCAAATGGTGTTAATGACCCAACCTTCTTACATAAAAACTACTTCACAGTCATCCATTCACCGATGGGTACGAATTTTCCTTCCTTGGGTGTTGCCAAAATGGCTGAATGCCAACCCTTATGATCGCGATTATCAACGGGAGGCAAGTCTTCTGCCATGAGACGACCCTGGAGATTCTCATATTCATCTCTGAATTGTTTTCTGAAAGTGGCCAGGTCCGAAGGTACTTTTCCATCATTCTTCTTGATCACAGCCTCGACTCCTTTTGCATATATTTTAGCTTGCATCCAGCCGTGAATATAGAAGGTCTGACCTTCGAACTTTTTTACATTGTCTGGGTGTTTTTTGGCATATTCATTGATCTCCCTCATGATACCATTGTCTATGCCAAAAAGCGGGATGGTCGAGATGGCAACATATCCTTCTATATCTTTTCCCAGCTTTTGGGCAATAACCGGGTGTGTGGTCCATAGGGAAGCCCCAAGAATTTTCTTTGCTTCGATTCCCACTTTCATTCCATCTCTTAAGGTCGCAATGAGTGTATTCGGTACACTTGGAACAAGAATGAAGTCGGGTTTCAAGGCTTGGGCTCGAAGCATTTGAGGAGTCACATCAGGAGCATTTGGAGTAACCACAATGACGCCTTTTATATTTAATCCAATCTTTTCAGCATATTTTTCGTTCATGACATTAGCCACCGTAAGTTTCCAGGCATCCAAATCCTCCCTGACAATGACAATATCCTTTGCTCCCTGCTTTTTTGCATAATCCATTACTATTTTGAACTGATCTTCATAAGTGGGACTGAAGATAAAGGTATAGGGATACTCTTTCGGTTGAACAACATCCATAGAGCAAGTATGACCCATAAAGGTAATCCCTGTCCTCGTTGCTATTGGTAGAAGAGCCCTCGTACCCCCGGTACTCCATCCAATGATAGCCACTGCATTTTCCTTGGTTACCAATCTATTAAATTGAGCCGTTTCTGTTGTAATGGACTCGCCTCCATCTAATAAAACCGAATTGATTTTATATCCTAAGATCCCACCTTTCTCATTGATGTATTCAAAATAATTTTGTCGGGCATTTCCTGTTGGAACACCCACTGACGATGTTGATCCAGTTAAATCCGCTATGTTCCCCAAAATAACTTCTTTCTGAGCCCAGATGCTCATTGGGCTTGATAAACAGAAAGCTAAGGTTAGAATTAATATTCCTAAAAATACTTTTCCCAGTTTCTTTTCCATAACTCCCACCTCCTCATTAAAATTTAAGTCCTAAAAATTTAATTTCCTTCATCCCTATCACTTTCTATTGCTCTTCCCTGCCCTTATCACCTCCAATCTTTAATAAAGTAACAAAATTTATAAATATCTCTGCAAAACTTATTCCAAGATGGTTAGATTATCGAAGAGGATTAACCTATTGAAAATGTGGGGGAAATTTAAATGAATCTCGAATTAAATTTGTATACAAAATTGACTTTGGAATAAATTTGTATACAAAAAGTAACATCTATTAAGATCTGAATGATCTATGAGTAAAGAAAGTTGCCCTGTGAGACCTATCCCCGCCTACAAGGCGGGGCTTTACGGCCTCACGGAAAACCGGCAACTTTCAAATTCCAATCCAAAACCGGCATTCATCCCCGTTCACAGAACGGGGTTTTCTGCTTGTTTTAATAAAAAAATTTCTATCAACCAGACTTTAAATCATTCTATGCCTCTTCAGTTTCAAATAAAATGCCCTGCGGCTTAGACCTAACATCTTCATAGCTTCAGTCCGGCTACGGCTTTTTCCCAAAGCAACCTTGATAAGATCCTTCTCAAATTGTTCCATTATATCTTTATAGACAGTTCTTTCTTGGCATCTTCCAAATTCTTCAGTCGAAAATCTTACTCTATTGGATAGAGAAGATGTTATTTTTTGAAAAAAGAGATACGGAGGAAGATCTTTAGGTGTAACCCATTTTGTATCCGTCATGTTTACAGCAAAATCAATAACGTTTCGCAACTCTCTAACATTCCCTGGCCAATTGTGTGAATAAAGAATTTCCATGGAGTCATCAGGTAATTCTATTTCCTTTTTATATTGCTTGGAAAATATAGAGAGAAAGTAATTAACCAACAATTCAATATCCTGTTCTCTCTCCCGCAATGGAGGAATTTGGATGGCCATAGTATTAATTCGATAATAAAGGTCTTCTCTAAATTTCCCTTCTAAAACCATCTGTTCTAAATCCTTATTGGTGGCACTGATAATTCGTGTGTTCGCTGGAATATATTTATCTCCTCCAACCCTTCTAAATTCCTTTTCTTCCAAGACGCGTAAAATATTCGCCTGGATTCCAAAGTCGAAATCACTTACTTCATCAAAAAATAAAGTACCTTTATTGGCAAGTTCAAACAATCCCCTCTTCCCTTCTCGATTTGCATCAGTAAATGCCCCTCGTTCATAACCAAATAGTTCTGATTCTACCAATGTAGTGGTTAGACCCGCACAGTTAAGAGCGATGAATGGATGTTCCCGACGATTGCTAGATTCATGAATGGCTCGAACGATCAATTCTTTTCCAGTCCCGCTTTCACCAATGATTAGGACAGGAAAATCAGCATTGCTTGCCTTATAGGCCTTAAACAATGCTAACCGAAACTTTCTATCTCCGCCTATCACCTTAGAAAAAGGAGGAGGGAGATGTGTATCCAAAGAAAGTCTTGTGTACAGATAAGATTCAATATATCTGTGGTCGGTATGGTTATTTCGGCTATACATTTTTTCATCAAATTTAGTGAAAAAAGAAATCGCTCCAACAAAGTTTTCGGGGGCTGGAAGAAGGAAGACAGATCCAAAAACCCTCTTACCCAAAGACTCTATATCGTCTAAAAAATGAATTGCATCTTGACCGTTTTCCATTACTTTTAAAATGATTGAATTGGGTTCTACTTGTGATAGCTTACAGCCTAAAAGTTTTTCAGGGGGAACACCAAGAATTCTTGAATAAGCATCATTTACAAAAGCAATAGTACTATCTTTTAAAATAATGATTATACCAGCATAAATATATTTAAGGATGCGAACCATATCCTCTGAAATACCCATTGCCAAGAAAGAACTTGTAAAACTTTTATCCATAATCTTTTTGGCAGTTTTCATTTTAAGGCAAGGATACTCCCACTTTTTATAGAAAACTTCACATATCACTCTGACTTCATTAGCCTTTAGCTAAGGATAGATTGATATTTTTTATACTATCTTCTCTTGGCCTCCCTCAGTCGATTGAGCAGCAAATCTATAGATCCTTCCTATTTAAGGATCTCTCCCGCCTGAATGATTTTCATTATCTGTGTGGTACCCGTTGCTGGGAAGAGTTCCATGGCATCGTTCAGCAGCATAACTAAATGGTATTCTGGTGCCAACCCATAACCACCAAGGATCTGCATGGCTTTTTGGGTCACACTGAGGGCCACTTCAGCCCCTACAGCCTTGGCACGGGCTGAATATTTTCCGATATCTCGGAGGTTCATTCCACGATCGAGGGCAGCTCCCGGATAGTAGATCAACCATCTTGCTGCCTCTATCTCCGTTTCCATATCTGCTAACATGAACTGAATAGCCTGTAATTGACCAATCGGTCTTCCATAAAGAACCCTTTCTTTGGCATATTTCACGGCAATCTCAAAGGCTCCGCGAGCGATGCCAAGGCCGATCGCTCCAATGGAAGGTCTGGAAATAACGAAGCTGGATATGGCTATCGCCAAACCTCCTCCCTCTTTTCCGATGAGATTTTCTTTAGGAATCTTGCATTCATTAAAAACAAGCTCACTTATATTAACTGCTTTAAATCCCATCAGATTTTGTCTTCTGCCAACGATAAACCCTGGTGTACCTTTTTCCACCAAGAGAGCACTAACCTTCTCTCCAGTTTTTGCCAATAAAATGCAGTAATTTGCCACACCGCCATTGGTGATATAAACCTTCCTTCCATTAATGACATATCCCCGGTCAAAGGAAGTCGCTTCGGTTCCCATAGTAGCTAAGTCAGATCCACCAGTGGCCTCTGTTGCAGCAATACAGATTACCTTTTCGCCTTGAATCACCGGAGGCAGATATTTCTTTTTCTGATCTTCCGTTCCAAAATGTTCTAAGATATATATGGGGGCCTGGCTGACTTCCAGGAAAAAAGCGATCGAGGGGTAAACACGAGCCAACTCTTCGATTACTATTGTTCCTGCCAGATGACCAGCCGCAGATCCCCCCAATTCCTTAGCTGTCATCATCCCAATCAGTCCATGATCGGCAAGCTTCTTGACAAGATCGAATGGGAATTCCGCTTTTGCATCCAGCTCTAAGGCTTTTGGAGCCAATTCAGCCTGAGCAAACTCACGGACCATCTCCCTTATCATCTCCTGCTCTTTTGTAAATTCAAACATCTCTTTTCCCCCTCGCTCTCTAAGATAAATGGCTTTACTGTTCTAGCTCCTCAATTAAACAGGGAATGATTTTTTTCAGGTCTTCGACTATACCAAAATCAGCAACATGGAATATTGGAGAACTTGGATTCTTATCGATCCCCACGATCACTCTCGATTTGAGAAACCCTGTTGTATAATGTACGGCTCCGGAAGCCCCGATGCTCACAAAAAGCTTCGGCCTTACCGTCTTACCGCTCTGGCCAATCGTCCGATTTTCAGGAATCCAACCCTGATCATATGCAGGGCGAGTTCCTGCCACCTCGCCATGAAAGGCTTTAGCTAATTGTTCAATAAGACCAAATCCACCCGCTATGTAGAGCCCAAACCCTCCAGCCACAATAATCTCCGCATCTTCCAATGGTCTCTCCTCTCTCCTCTCCTTGACCATCTCGAGGGTCTTTGCTCTAAAGTCATTTTCTGTAATGTCTGGGTGAATGGAGATGATGTTCCCTATTCGGGAAGGATCAGGTTTTGCCTTCTCCATCATACCGGGACGAATAGTAGCCATCTGTGGCCGATGATTTGGGCAGATGATCTTTACCATAATTTTGCCACCCCAACCGGGGACGATATGGATGAGTTGTTCTTTCCCGTCAATTTTTTCAATATAGAGGTCAATACAGTGGGCTGTCAGGCCCGTCTTGAGTTTAGCAGCAACCCTCGAAGCCAGATCAATACCTATAGAGGTTCCGCCTATGAGGACAATCTCAGGAGACATTTCAGCAAGAATACCTGCTGTAATCTTTGCATAGACCTCGCTTTGGTATAGTTCTAAATGGGGATGATCGACCCAAAAAACTTTTGAGGCTCCATAGGCGATCAGTTCATTTGCAAGGTCTCTACACTGATTTCCAATCAAGATGGCCGATACTGTTCCATTCAGTATAATGGCGAGATTTGTCGCTTTTTGGAGCAGTTCGAGGGATACTTCCATGAGTTGTCTCTCCCTCTGTTCAGCCACTACAACAACCTTGTCCATTACCTATCCCTTCAATGCATTTACAATGCCTCAAGCTCGCGGAGTCTTTTAATAAGTTTTCGGGCCGCCTCTTCGGGTATACCTCCAATCATCTCAACATTTTGCCTTTGAAGTGGCTCAAAGACCTCTATTACTTTTGTAGGAGATCCTATATAACCTATATATTCCTTTTCAATACCACTCGGATTACAGATAGAGCTTCCAAACTCTATAATTTCCTTCCTTGTGGCCTCCATAATTCCCATTACCGTTGGACGTCTATATTGATTGATACTCTTCAAGACAGCAATCAGGGCTGGGAGTTTTAACTCAATCTTGAGATAACCATTTTCAATAGTCCGTTCTACAATCACCCTTTTTGCGTCAATGAAATCAATCTTTCTTGCATAGGTAACATGAGGAATATCTAAAAATTCGGCCAACTGGGGAGGTACCTGTCTCGTCCCTCCATCTGTTGTTTCGCTTCCACAAAGGATGAGATCAAAATTTCCAATAGCCCGAATGCCTTTCGATAAAACATAGGCTGTTAGAAGCGTATCTGCCCCAGCAAAGACTGGATCACAAAGGATTACTCCTCTATCAGCACCCATGGCGAGAGCTTCTTCGATACTCTTTTTTGCTTGAGAAGGTCCCATAGTAAAGACTGTGACTATTCCGCCAAAAGCTTCTTTTGTCCGTAAAGCTTCTTCCATGGCATGTCGATCCAGGGGATTAGTGATGGATGGAATTCCAGCCCTATGGATAAATCCTGTTCTCGGATCAATGGTGATTTGATAAAGGTGCTCCGGGTCGGGGACCTGCTTGATGCACACAATGATATTCAAAGGCATTTCTTTATCTCTTGAAATTTAGGAAAGCTTTACCAAAAAATAGGGGTGAAGCTACGAAAAATCTGTACACTAAATCGTTTTATAAAAAAAGTAAACTCACTGGTCTTGAATAAACAGAAGGAAGAAAGAAACCGATCAACTTCCGATAGATACCCTTATCCCTTTTCTCTCGATCATCTCCTTCAGTCTCATCATATGTTCTTCACTCGGAGCTTTCCCCCCAGAAAATAGATAAGGGCGACCCAGTTGTTCACACTTTGTTTTCCCTCCCTCGTGATACGGAAGCAGAGAGATTTTTTCTATTCCATTCGTCTTCCCCAGATGGGCAATCCTCCCAATATGTTCCTCGGAATCATTGAAACCAGCGATGAGGGGAATACGTAACCAAATACTAATGCGTCTCGAAGTTTTTATGAAATTTTCAATAATAAGGTGGTTCTCAACACCTGTCACTCTTTGGTGCTCTCCGGGATCGAGGTGCTTAATATCAAAGAGCACCAAATCGACAAACGGTAGGACCTCACTCAATATCTCCCAAGATGCATACCCTGCTGTATCAAGAACGGTATGTAGTCCATTTTTTTTGCACAACTCCAGTAAATTGGCTACAAATTTTCCCTGAGATAGAGGTTCTCCCCCTGATACAGTAATTCCCCCACCCGAATTCTTATAAAAGGCCCTATCCTTAAGGACCTCGGTGAGTACTTCTCCCAGTTTCAAATATTTGCCACAGACATTGAGGGATTGATAGATACATGAACTAATGCATTGTAAACATTGATCGCATTTTCCCCAATCGATCTTCCGACCCTTCTCATTGATTGTCATTGCTCCTCGTGAACAGGCTAATACACATTGTCCGCATCCTTTGCATTGAATGTCCCTCACCATCAGGTTAGGGAAAAAATCTTGCGATTCAGGATTGGAACACCATTCACAGCGAAGAGGACATCCTTTCATGAAGATGGTCGTTCTAATTCCCGGGCCATCGTGGATACTAAATCGCTGGATATTAAAGATTAAGCCTTCATCCTCGCTGCAAAGGGATACCATCTTTGAATGAAAGGTTGAGCTCAACCAAAGCTTTGTTCCGTTCTGGCAATAATGTGGTCCTGCATACCCTTTGTGAGGTCCACAAAATAGGCGCTATAGCCCGCCACTCTCACGATGAGGTCTTTATAATTCTCAGGATTCTGTTGTGCATCCATGAGGGTTTTCCTGTCCACAATGTTAAATTGGATATGGGGGATCTTCATCTCCTTCCAGGTTTTAATATAATTGATGAACAGGGGCTTAATATCTCCCTCCAAGAATTTGGGAGGAAACTTCTGGTTTAAGAGATGATTATAGGTTTGAAGGGTATCAATTTTCGCGCATGAATTGAGTACTGCCGTAGGTCCTTTTTTATCCATACCCGGCTGAGGGGCTAAAGTGGAATCTGCAAAATACCCCCCGTCTTTTCTACCATCTGGTGTTGCTGGAGTATCTCCGGAAAGTCCATAGGTAGTGGATACAGCGCTGCCATCACCTCTCATAGAATACCCAAATCTATCTTTCACGGTTTCCATCACCGCCTCTGTACGATGATGGACCTCGCGGGCGATCAGATCTGCATAATCATCATCATTGCCATACTTGGGAGCATTGAGGCATGCCTGCCTGATATCTTCGTGCCCTTCCCAATTCTTGTCCATGATTTCGATCAATTGAGGGAGTGTAATCAACCTGTCTTCATAAACTACCTTCTGAATAGCTGCCATCGAATCCGCCACATTGGTTGCACCAATTACAATGATCATATCATGAACCATTGAAGGGTAGACCCACTGTTTACATTCCTTACCCTTTTCGATGCAACCTTCTACAATAGCTGAATAGAAAGGCCTGGGACAGTACTTGACATAGAGATTGCGACAGGTATTTTCTAGTTGGGCAATCTTGTTTGTAAAGAATTTTACCTGTTCCAGATAGGCTTCTAAAACATCTTCCCAAGATTGAAAGTTGACAGGATCGGGTGTCCTTGCCCCCCACTGCTCACCCGTCTTTGGATTCACACCCTGATGTAAAGCCCACCAGAGACATTTGGGCAGGACATAGTAGGCCACCACGCGACGGGTAATATTCTTTCCCGGAATTTCCATGTAGACGCACCCTGATACGCTGTAACCCTTCGCATCTTTTGTCGGAACACCCCATTTCTCCAAGAGTGGGATCAGGGCTTCATCATTGAACAAAGAAGGATAACCAATCCCGGTCTTAATCACATCTACAGCTTCGGACAGAAGTTTATCGGGGGTGCCGTTGTGGAGTCGCAATGCAATGCTGGGTTCAATCGTCCTCATTTCCTTTGCCGCTTCCAGAACGAGATAGGTTAATTCATTGGTGATATCCCGACCTTCTGGATCGGTCCCGCCAAGCGTAATGGCCTGAAGTGAGGCAACCCCACCATAAGCAGAGGTTATGAGTGGCGAATAAACGAGACCAAGTTCCAAGAACTTTACCCAGAGGAGCTGAAGGATTTCAATGGTTTCATCTCTCGTAATCCTTCCTTCTTTTAGATCTCTCTCATAATAGGGACCAAGGAGATAGTCGAACCGGATACCGATCCCTAAAGTTGAAAACTCGAGATACCTGACAAGATGAATGAAAAAGAAAAATTGCACTGCTTCCTTCAATGTCCGTGGGGGGTTAGCAGGAACCCATTCACAGTTACAAGCTATTGCCTCCAATCTCGCCTTCTGCTCGGGATCCTTTTCTTTCTTCGGCATTTCTTTTGCCAGCACAGCATAACGGTTGGCAAAATTGATAACAGCCTTCAAAACAATGATCACCGATTGAAGAAATTCCTTTTGATCTATGTAATCATGAGGAATCGTTCTGTCTATTTCGGTAAGCCTCTTTTCAGCGAGTTTGATTCTCCCATTTAGGCCGGTTTTAAACATGGCCTCATAATCGGGGACCCCAAGCTCAGACCATCCCGCAGACCAGAGAAAAGTGCCTTCGTACTTCCAATATTTTCCAAGATCACCTGTAAACAGCTCTTGATGCCGATCACTCATGCATTTACCCTTCCAGTAGGCACAAAGCTCTTCTAGCTCTTTTCTCCCTTTTTCATCCAAAAGCGTTTTACCTGCCTCGGAATTCACTAATCTTATTACCGATCTCCAGTTCATATCAATAGGATGATAGAGTCCCTCCGGGCTCGAGGTCTGATATCCGACAATTCGTTCCCAATCTTGGATAAAAATCTCCACATGATTCAGGACATGGGCAAGGGCTTTGGCTCGTCGGAGAACCATCGACTGCCCATCAGTTTCCTTAAAAGATTCTGTCATTAATCGCGAGCGCTGAAGATCTAGTCTTATCTCCGGACGAAACATCCCACGAGAGAACTCCTCAGAAGTATAACCTCTCTGGACATTACGAACTGCTTTTATAACGAGTTTACTTTTTAACTCTTCGGCCAACTTCATGTGAGCCCCCTTTTGTTTTTTTAATTTATCAATGGAAAAATTTTTTGGAAAAACACCACGTAATTCTTTATGTTTCACCGTTTGTTCTCCCCAATGGATGGGATAACATCTCGGTTTTTATTAAAGCCCTTTCCCCACCTCTTATTGTTTACTCCATCTAGAATTTTTTCCCAAACAAAATCGATCATCTCTTTCGGAGAAAAGTTCCCAGGACCTCCTCGATCACCGTATAGGGGTCGGACTTCCCGTCAATAATATTCCGAATGTAACGCCTTTTCTTCCCAGTCCCTTTGAGACCCTTGAAGATGACTCTCTCCAACTCATCTCTGAAGATGAGGCCAAGTTCTTGCTCCACTCGCTGGAAGGCAATTCGTTCCATGGCATCACTGTTATGTAAATAGTCTTGGTGTGCCAAAATCCCCTCCACCAGATCGCCGATCCCCTCTCCACTGGTGGCCACCGTCGAGATAATCCTAGGCCGCCACTCTCCTTTTTGAAAAGACTTCAACGAAAGAGCTGCCTCAATGCTCCGAAGAGCTTGTGTGGCACCGTCGAGGTCTGACTTGTTAAGTACGAAAATATCTCCGATCTCCATGATCCCTGCCTTCAAGGCTTGAATCTCGTCTCCCATGGAAGGGGTATTGACCAAGAGGCAGGTCTGAACTAAACGAACCACATCAATTTCATCCTGGCCTGCACCTAAGGTCTCCACTATAATCACCCCAAATCCCATGGCCTCCATCACACGAATGACCTCTGCCGTTGATCGAGAGAGGCCACCTAAGTACCCCCGGGAGGCCATGCTCCGGATGAAAACCCCATCATCTCGAGTATGGCGCTGAATGCGTATACGATCGCCCAAAAATGCTCCACCAGAAAAAGGGCTGCTCGGGTCGACCGCGATCACCCCCACACTCTTCCCCATTTGCCGAAAACGTTGGATGAGATGATCGAGGAGGCTTGATTTTCCAGAACCCCCAGCTCCAGTCAAACCGAGGGTTATGGCACGACCTGTCCGGGGAAAGAGGCGCTTCATGACCTCCCTTCCCCAGTCGTCTCCATCCTCTAATCGTGTGATCAGGCGACTTGCTGTTCGCCGATCTCCAGCGAAGATTTTCTGGATGCTCTCTTCGATAATCTCTTCAGAGAAAGACATGGTGGTCTGAATTTCTATTTTCTATTTTTTTCTGACATGGGATTGGATATATTCTACTATGGGTTTTGTCATGGAGCCCGCCATAAAAATCTCGTTAATTCCTATCTCTTTCAGGGAAGGGATATCCTCAGGAGGAATGACACCTCCTGCAATGAAGAGTACATCATCAAGACCATGTTTCTTCATCTCATCGATGATCTTTGGCGTAAAGACGAGGTGCTCGCCCGATAGGTAGCTTACGCCGATCACATCTGCATCCTCGTCTATGGCTGCTCGTATAATGTCTTCTGGCATCTGGTATGTCCCGAGGTAGACGACCTCCATCCCCGCTTCCTTAAGGAGTGTTGAAATTACCTTGGCTCCCCTATCGTGCCCATCGAGTCCAACCTTAGAAATTACCACTTTAATCTTCTTCTCACCTGCCATGTCTCCCTCTTTTGTCTGTTGCCTTATTGTTCCTGCCAACCTTGCTTACAGGACATTATGTTTTGGTTTAAAAGCTTATTATACTTAACATGCGACCCTTTTAAAAAGGTGATTCGATGATGTTCATGGGATCATATGAATACCCCATCGCCATTCGCACCGTCCCTAGCATCTCCCCTGTGGTGGCGAGAGCTTTAGTAGCCTCTATCATGGCAGGTAGTACGTTTCGTCCCTCCTCTCCATCTTCTCTTAGACGCTTGATGCTGTCCTTAACCTTGTTGATATTTCGTGTCCGCTTTAATTCTCGAGTTTCATCAATCTGCTTTTTCGCAGATTCTGATGAGATACGCTGTACTCCTAAAGGAGTTTGGGTCTCCGGCTCGGTAGCAAAGATATTAACCCCAACGACCAGCCGCTCCCTTTCATCAATCTCCTTCTGGCGCATCAGAGCCTCTTTCTCAAACTCTCGATCGAGCCACTCGGTACGAATCGCTTCCTCCATCCCTCCGACGTCTTCAACCTGTTTCATGATCCTGAGGACTTCTTCTTCCACTTTATCTGTCAGTTCTTCCACATAATAGGAACCACCAAGCGGGTCCGCAACATTACATACTCCAGTCTCGTAGGCAAGAATCTGTTGGGTCCGAAGTGCCTGAAGATGTCCTTTCTCTGTTGGTAGGCAAATGGCCTCATCATAGGAACAGCAGTGCAGAGACTGAACACCAGCTAGGACCGCCGCTAAAGCCTCATAGGAAATACGAACAATATTGTTCAGAGGTTGCTGAGGGATTAGAGAGCAACCGGCCGTGTGGACAGCGAAGCGAAACTGCATCGCTTGAGGGTTCTTTGCCCCGTATTTTTCTTTCATGAAACGGGCCCATAACCTACGGGCAGCACGGATCTTCGCTACCTCCTCGAAGAGATCTACGTGGCAGGAGACATAGAAGGTAAACCGTGGTCCGAACTCATCTATCGAAAGACCCCTCCGGATCAGCTCATCAACATAGATCATGGCGATTCCGAAACCGAAGGCTACCTCCTGCGGCGCGGTGATCCCCTGCTCCCTCAGATCATACATGTTCACTGTTGTGTAATACCATTTGGGCATATCCCTAGTGCAATACTCCATTACATCGCAGCCAAGTCGGATAGAGAGATCCAATGGACAGGCTGGCCGAAAACCACAATAGCGGAAATGGATAGGGTCGTTCTGAACTGAACCCCGCAATTTACTAATATCATATCCGCGATTCTGACCTACCGCTACATATTGAGCCATGGTAGCAGCGGCTGATGGGGAGGCAGTGATGAGCGACCAGCTCACCTTGTCCAATGGAACACCTTCGGTTAGGGTCTCCATATCACGAATATGAGTAATATTTACACCTGTCAATCCCACCTCATTCACAGCCCATGGATGATCCGCATCGAGACCCATCTCATAAGTGATATCGGCAATTGTATTCAATCCTGAGCCTCCGTGCTCTACAAGAACCTTCACACGCTCGTGGGTATCGGCAGGGGAGCCCATGCCAATCACCTCACGTCTAGTCCAGTACCGACCGCGGAACATATTGGAGTGGATTCCCCGAGTAAATGGGTACTGCCCAGCATCTCCGATCCCTTTCTCATAATCCCTTCCCTCCCTATCCCTCGGGCCGTAAATTTCTTTGAGGTCGAATCCAGACCATGTCCTGCTACTGGTAGGTTTTTCATAATAAGCTTTCAAGTAATTGTCCCAGCTCGCTTCAGCGCCTTTTTCTAACCCTTCAAGTTCATCTACCGAACACATTTTTTCCTCCTTTCTGGTTTCTCTGTAGAATTGATTATTTTTAGATTGACTTTTGTCCTGTTTTGTTTTACTAAATAGTTAGTAGATTTTATTAAATAGTTAATAAAATCTATACTGAATAATTTATCTCTTGTCAAGTTTTTTTTATAATTTTTGCTTTATAAGTGTTTATTTCATAAATCTCTCAATAGCAAAAATACCATGATTAGTAGGTGAGAATGAACAACCGTTTGGATTTCAAAGGATTAGATAAGAGCATACGGAAACAAATGATCGTTGATACGGCCGCATTTCTTTTTCAAAAAAAGGGTTATAGATCAACCACTCTCGATGATGTTTCTAGAGAGTTGAAAATAACCAAGGCTGCTCTTTACCATTATGTATCAAGTAAAGATGAGCTTCTTTCTATTATTTATACTCATACTATTAAAAATATATTTATGGCGGGAACAAGTGGGGTATCCGGTTTGGGTTCCCCCCCTTATGAAAAATTGAGGCTTTTTATTCGTAACCATATTAAAAATATAATTATTGAAAGCCTCCCAATGTTCTCTGTCTTCTTTAGTGAGGAAAACCAACTCCCAGAAAAGGATTACCAGAAAATTACTAAAGAAAAAAGAAGATATAATCGTATTCTTGAAAAAATCATCAAAGAAGGTATTTCAAAAGGGGTTTTCAAGAAAGTGGATGTTAAATTGCAGTCTTACGCTATACTGGGAATGTGCAACTGGGTTTATAAATGGTACAAACCAGGGCAAGCTGGCTATACCCCAGATCAAATTGCCGATCATTTCATCGCCGTATTAGAAGGAGGCCTTCTTAAAAATAACTTATTGGAAAGCCGAAAAAGCTCGACGATCTCTAAACCAATTAATAAAATGAATAAATCCGAACTAAAAAAGCAAACTCTTTATGACTTGAAGCGCAAGTGCATAGATCTAATAAAACTCATCAATGAGGAAGAAATTGATTGACTAGTTAATACATATGTATCAAAGCAACCCCATTGAACCACAATTGAAGGAGATCTCTATGATGCAATTGTATGGATGGACTGTTGGTAACCTTCTGGATGAGGTGGCTTTCAAATATCCTGCAAATGAAGCTTTGGTCGATATCCAGAAAGGCCTAAGGTATTCCTATAAAGAATTTCAAGAAATGGTTAACCGGATGGCCAAAGGATTTCTAAGACTCGGTCTAAAACGGGGTGAGCACGTGGCCTTGTGGGCGCCGAATAGTTCAGAATGGATCATCACCGAATTTGCAGTTGCAAAGATTGGAGCTGTTTTGATAAGCGTCGATACCAACTATCAAGTTCATCAACTCGAATACCTCCTCAGACAGTCCGACTCCAAATCCCTCATCATGGCGGAGGGGTTGAAGGGATCTGAATACATTGAGATGATCCATCAACTCTGTCCAGATACGAGTTATTCTGTTCCAGGGCGGTTGAATTGTTCTGCTCTGCCAGAACTCAAAAACCTTATCCTCATATCAGACCGGACCCAACCCGGAATGCTCAATTGGAGAGAGATTTTGGAATTAGGAATGGACGTCCCCGACCAGGCGTTGTCCGAACGGCAGCACTCTTGTCATCATGATGATATCGTGACCATTCTCTACACTTCAGGAACAACAGGAACTCCCAAAGGAGTGATGTCGACTCACTTCGGAATTATTAACACTACCTTGGCCAGCGCAGAGAATCAGAGATTGACTGAAAAAGACAGGCTATGTCTCTCTGTTCCTCTAATCAGTATGTTCGGTTGTGTTTGCATCGCCTTGGCAGCGGTTATCAAAGGTGCAACTCTTGTTATCCCTTCCGAGATTTCCGATCCACGAAAAATTCTGGGAGCAATTGAAAAAGAGCGATGCACGGCGGTTTATGGATCTCCCAATGTCTTCATTTCACTGATGGAAAATCTGCAATACAGAAATTTCGACATTAAATCGCTTCGAATTGGCATTATGGGAGGGGCTCAGTGCCCCGTGGAAGTAATGAAAAAGATCGTTGAGGATATGGGAGCAAGAGAAATTGTCTTTGTTTATGGGCAGACCGAAGCTTCCTCAATGATAACGCAGACTCATCCGGATGACCCATTGGAATTGAAGGTCTCAACAGTCGGCCGACCTCTTCCCAATGTGGAGATTAAGATAATTGAGCCTGGAACAGGGGAGGAAGTTCCCATAGGGATGGTAGGAGAAGTATGTGCACGAGGATTTAACATGAAAGGGTATTATAAAATGCCCGCAGCAACCGACAAAGCCCTCGACCGAGAGGGTTGGCTCCATACCGGCGATCTGGCTACGATTGATGAGAAGGGCTATGTTAGAATAGCCGGGAGATTAACGGAGGTCATCCGGAAGGGAGAAGAGATAATTTATCCTATAGAGATTGAAGAAGTCCTATTTAGTCATCCTAAGATTTCAAATGCACAAGTCTTTGGAGTTCCTGATAGAGCATTGGGGGAGGAAGTTGCCGCATGGATAAAGTTAGAAGAAGGGGTTACTATCATTGAGCAAGAGATACTTCAATATTGTCAAGGAAACCTGCCTGCCTCCCATATGCCTAAGTATATAAAGTTTGTCAATGAATTCCCAATGACACCTTTACGCAAAATACAGAAGTTTAAAATGAGAGAGATCGCAATTAAAGAATATTTGTTGTGACGTATTTTAAATAATTAAGGAGAAACGAACAGTTCCGAAGATGAAAACCGAACCTCCTCCCAATATCTCTCCTCCCTTAAAGATAAAAGTGGAGCACGGCCTAGGTGTGGAACCCAGTCAATTGCCTGATTTAGCAAGAGAGATTGAAGAGCGAATGCTGGAGGTCTATCGGGTTCGATCCAAGGTCGAATTCATTCCGCCTGAAGGGTTGGGAAGGGTGACAAAGAAAACGCCAATGTTTGAAGAGAAATACCGATAAATCCCAATCACTAAATCCCAAGCTCCCAATAATCACCAAAAATCAAATCCCAATGACCAAAAAATATTAAGGTTTGGGTATTGGATATTAGAATTTATTTGATGATTGGTGCTTGAAATTTGGATATTTAAAGTCTTCCTTTCTCTTTCATCAAGCGGATCATTAACTCTTTGTAGGTTTTTGGTGGAATGACCTTCTTTTCCCTCTCCTCCATCTTCATCGCTTCGGTCGGGCAGAAGTTGGCACAGATACCGCATCCGATGCAAGACTCTCCATCCACAACAGGATAATCCCCTTCCATCTTGATGGCCTTGATCTGACAGTGATCCACGCATATTTCACATCCATTGCAATCTTCCTGCTCCAGCCGGGCAATATAATTGGTGGTTGTCACAGCATGTTTCAGATGGTGCT